>OIWK01000350.1_pt1 | contig 49538 bp, 39 predicted proteins | sample 1587401 | NCBI WGS metagenome assembly OIWK01 (sample SAMEA3888911, study PRJEB22519) | human gut metagenome | biome: human gut; feature: human-associated habitat; material: faeces | place: Denmark | collected 2009 | reverse complement strand
TCTTTTATATTTTTTGTAATTTAACATATGTATCTCTCCCGTGATATAACCTCTTGGCAGACTACATTCTCTTTTTCTTCTCTTTTCCGCATAATTTTCCAGATTCCTCTCAAAAAAGAGCGCAAGATGCCTGTCATATTTTCCTTGCTAAATATATATATTATATCATCTATCTTAACCTTGCAAGATGGTTTTTCTGAATAATTCATGAAGATTTCCAAAGTTTTCCATATAAAACCTCAACACAACGTGTTTTGGCTACAAGAAAGTGTGCGAGTGCGCATCGTTTGCACGAAGTGCTTTTGTTTGACAGGAAATTCAACGTAATTTCCTGTCAAACAAAAAAATCCGCATATGCGGATTTTTGCTGTTGTTCTATATTCTGTAAACAAGAAAACTTACTCAATATCTACGATAGCATACGCTAACTCAAGTGTCAAGATGTATTAACTTCAATACAATCGCCAAAAAGCGTACTTATTGATCTTTTTATCTCATTGAACACTTGCAATTTTTGATTTTTTATATTATTATGTGGAAAAGCTTATGAAAGCTTGACGAACAAGTATTTTTTAAGGAGGGAAACAATTATGGCATACGTAATTAACGATTCTTGTGTAATGTGTGGTGCATGTGCTGGCGGATGTCCGGTAGGTGCTATTTCTGAAGGAGATGCTCAGTACCAGATCGACGCTGATGCTTGCATCGATTGCGGCGCATGTGCAGGTACATGTCCTACAGGTGCTATCTCTGAGGCTTAATCATAAAGTCTTTTTGGCACATATTATATTGAACATAAAAAAGACTGTCGCATCGCGGCAGTCTTTTTTTATGATGCCAGGGGCAAAAGCCTGAAACCACGATGTGCTTGCACAGGAGTGGTTTTATGGCTTAATGCCCCGCCCCGATATGAGCATAAAAGTGGAGCGTCAGCTTCACGATATGCGAATATTGGGTAAAATTGTGGGAGTACGAAGTACGGAACAATTCGTATGGCATCTTTTGCCCCCGACATCATTCTATAAGTAAATCATTTGCATATTAAAGGTCTGATTTCACTCAATCTATTTTCTAACGTCGTTTTCAAGTTAAGTATATCATATGGCTCTAATTCTTCTGAATTTATAGCTTCTTTATTCTCTTCATCATCGTCTTTAAAAGTCTTTATAAATGCCTCTGCAGCCATAATTTTCTGCATTTTAGACCAAACAATAAAATCCAATTGTAATGGTGTAATTGAATTCTCCTTACAATATTGCTTTATAACATGAGCATAAAATTCGTATGGATATTCTTGTTTTTTACAATCCTCTTCCCATGTTTGCATAGAACTCCACGAACCTATTGACTCCGCTTTCAGTTTCTTTTCACCTTTTTTTGTAAATAAACTTTCCGGCAACTCCTTATTATTTTCAGAATAACTATCAGGATTTGAAAAAATTTTCTCCTTAAACTTTCTTTTGAACCATTCCAAGCTAAAACTATCTAACGGCATATGGCAAGTCTTGAATCTTTCTTCCATTTTTGAATCATGTTTGCAACAATACAAATACTTAAACGCCATATTTATAATTTTTTGTGCTTGACCATATGTCATATTTGTCCTTTCACATTCTTTTAAATGGTCGCATAATTTTTTATGAATTTCATCAAAATTTTCTTTCTCGCCCTCATTAAGATAATCCTTCATGTATTTTACTATCTCTTTTTCTTTAAATATTTTACGGATATATTTTTTGTTATCTTCACCGTCTTTTTCCCATTTAAATGTTCTACAAGCGTCTAAATATCCTTGATATAAGGCCTTTGTATAGATAGTATCTTCTTTCCATTCTACCTTATCTTTTTTTATGCTTTTAAACGGTTCTTTCTTTATTGTCCTAATAAAATCATCTACCGAATTTTCTATATCTTTTCCAATCTCTTCTTTTATTTCTTCTTTAGTTTTCTCCATCTCCCATATCTCCTTCCGCAACTCTCACAAGTTCTCCCCACACTTTCACCATCGCATAGGTATCCAGCTCACAGTACTTCAATAAATTATGTCTTGCCTTCTTCTGTTCCTCCGCAGGCATATCCTTTATTCTCGGAAATATCGTCATTGCCTCTGATCCATTATGCACACCTTCCAGATTATGATAATTCAATTCCGGATCATCCGGAAATATCGCCGGCAGGACACTTTTAATTGAAAATGATCCTCTCATCGCCCGATTATAATAATGGCCTGCCTGAAATGGATCCAGTAAATCTTTGATATTCTCTCTGATATTCAATAAATGTTCGGATAAATCCGGGAACAATCCCGCCAGTTCCTTAATTCTGCTACACTCAAACGATTTATTGTATGCCGTTACACATACATTCATCGGAATATCCCTGCACAAGGCTTCCGCAATTGCCCGTAATGGATTTTCTCCTGATTCTGCAAGAAATTCTTTATGTAATAATGGTGCACCGGCAGACTCTATATAATGTAAAGAATACTGGAACGGTATCTGCTGATACGGCTTGGTTCCCGGAAATAACGGTATCACCGGCTGCATGGTCTCAAAATCCAGAAAGTACAACGGATACGACAATGTACTTAAAAATTCTCGGATTCCATCAATATTTACATATGTACCCTTATCTTCTAATGCAAATTCTATCTGCCTTAATTGCTTCGCATTCGTAATCTTTCCGCAGGATTTTAATTGTCTATAATCAGAAATTCCTTCCCAATAATACTCCAATTTCTTTTTCAATGGCATCCGATACAAATCAAATACGGACGGTTCGGGCAAATCTTTTGCACAATATTTCCAATACGGACATCCATATGGATCTTTACAATATAATCCGAGTTCTCGTTCCGGCTCATCCTCTGTTTCCAACAATGCATCTTCTTTTAATAAATTATTCTCTACTTCTCCAATCGCATCTTTCACAAATTCAGACACATCTGTAATCTGGAACAATCTGTTTAAATCCAATTTTCCTTCATATACATAATTGCTATTAATGGAAACGATGTATGTTCCTGTAATCCGCACCCCACAATGTTCCAGTACATACTTCTGATAAGCAACATCTGCCACGTATACCGCTTTCATATTTTTCTCATTTACTGTCGAACTTTTTACCTCATAAATTGCCCACCCATCATTTTCTCTTTTCAAAATATCTACCGCACAATAACACCCTTGATAAGAAAATGATGCTTCACATATGATGGATGCCTCATATTCTATTTCTACTTGTGTCCGGTCTATCATTGCCGGTAAATCCAATTGACCATTAACAGTCTCTGTTACATCTACCGACTTTCCAAATAATTCTCTGGCCAGCTTCCCTACTTCTGTTCCTGCTTCCATTCGGGAATCATCTGCGGCATCTTCTACTTTCTCTTCCAGCTTGTATTTATCCATCCACAGTATCTTCGGACATTGCCACAACCTGCAATATTTCGACTTTGAAAAATGATTCTTCATCTCTTATGCCTCGCTTTTAATCTTCATACGCTTCCCATGATTTTTTCAAATCATCCCGTAATTTATCTCTTAATCTCTTCGGCTGCAATATCACCACATCCGGCGCATAATTTTTCGCGAACTGTTCCGCTGCACGCTCATTTACATGCACGCTTACCGACACATGTGTATCCGTTTCTTCCGAAAAAGTCATATCTTTTCCAAATAGATCGATCATATCTGAAATCATCGCTTTTATAATTCGAAATTTGACAAATGCATTTTCACTGGAATACATATACACATGTTCTTTCATATATTCATTCAGATTCATTGGCTGATGTCCGGACCATTTCAAGGTTTCAAATGGCTTTCCCTTTTCCTCAAGAATCTGTATATTTCGAATTCTGTCTATGCGGTAATTCGAAATATCATCATATTTATTATAATTGCAGATCAGATAATACTTTCCCTCCTGTGCAGCCATTTGATATGGTGTAACTATATATTCCCGCACACTTCCGTCTTTTCGCTTTTTCAAATGCATTTTCTTATCCGTATGATATTCCACATATTCAAATGATACTTTCTTCTTTTTGCGAATCGCCTCATCCAATATGCCAATATTGTAAAACACTTGCCTATTGTCCGTCCGGTCAACCGGCAACGGGTAAATATACTGCGAACGTGATTTAAAGTATATATTAGATAACGATTCTAATTTTGTAATCAAATCTTTTGCCTGACTATACGGTATATGTTTTGAAAACAACAGACTGTCTATTAATAATCTCAGTTCTTCATTCGTAAATTTCTGCTTCAGGTAAAAATCCGTCCATAACAGATTGTCTTCCGAACTCTCTTTATCCGCAAAATCTTTGGTATCTTCATCTGATGCGGAATCTTTTTTTCTGAATATTTCTTTCCTAGGTACTTCTCTATATTCAATATCACTGCCATATTCAATAAGATTTAAGAGATTTCTCTTTACAGCTTTCCGGTCAACCGGCATCTCATACTCTTTTTTCAAGATATCCCGTATTTCTTTCTGGCTCAGCGTGTGTTCTTCATCCGTATATTTCTGCAAGATATCTAAAATATACAAAATCAACAATTTTTTTGGATGTATATCACTCATACTTTTTGCTCCCCGTTCTGTGCAGTTCATATAGTATCATTGTATGCCTACACTTCACAGATTTCAATGGGACATAAAAAATCTATAACATTGCATAATCTGGCATAACAGGAAATCCATTTTTATCGTATTGAATTTTATTATTTTCATCATAAGTATCTGTCCATACCTGAACAGCCACTTCATATCCTGTTGCTATTTTAATATTATTTTTATCAACAATTGATGTAATCCAATGGTATTTACTTTCACTCGACAGTATATGAATCAACTCTTCCTTTTGCTTTGTTGACAATCTTATAGAATTCTTTTCCGGAACATACTCCGATTTATCCAATCGAATGAATGCACAATTCTTCAGATTCCATGTATTATCTAAGAATACATATAGATATGGTATTGTTGTCTCTGTATCATGCTGCTCTATTGCAACCTTTATACTTAACTTTTTACATAATCTGGGATTTATAAGTGCTATACAAAGATTGTCCTGCTCACCTTTTGTATTATCCCCCACGTATCATTCCTCCACTACAAATTTTTACTAACTTTATCTTAATGGCTCTGATGGGGCAAAAAAGGTACACAGATTGTGTTGTTACTCATTCCAAATTTCTTTCATTTAATTGCCCATATCATTTTGTCCATTCGTCGTTCTATTTTGTCACTTCCATATGCACCGTACTCTTACTAATCCGAAACTGTTTCGCTGTCTGTCTCACTGTCGCATTATTTTCTATAATATAATTTGCAATTTCTACTGCACGCTCCTCAATATATTCTCTCATAGAAAAGCCCCTGCATAGTTTGTTTTTTACAATCTATGCAGGGGCAAATTAATGTATGTCTAATTCCTGTTCCATCTATTCGTGGAAAACATTATACTATACAACTTAATACTCAAATACTGCCACACCATATCCCGGAAGAGGATATGCAAAGGAATATTTCTGACCATCACATTCCTGCTTCTCTGGTTTGTAAACCAATGGGCGTTCTTCTCCTGATCCGCCGTATTTTGTCTCATCACTGTTAAGAACAAGCTTAAACTGCTTTCTTCTCGGAACACCAACACGGTAATCCGGTCTGTCTACCGGTGTAAAATTGCATACAAAGAGCAGATTTTTCTTACCATCTTTTGAATGTCTTGTGAAACTGAAAATACTCCGGAAGATATCATCCTTATTGATCCAGTCAAATCCCTTCGGATCATTATCCAACTCATACAATGCCTTATTCTTCTTATAAAGATGAAGCAAATCTTTATACCAGTTCTGAATCTGCTGATGCGGTTCTTCTGCAAGAAGGAACCAATCCAGTTCTCTCTCTTCACTCCACTCACGAAGCTGTGCGAACTCCTGTCCCATAAAGAGAAGCTTCTTTCCAGGATGTCCCATCATAAATGCATATGCCACCTTCAAGTTGCGGAACTTATCCCATCCTTCTCCCGGCATCTTATTCAACATGGAGCATTTCAGATGAACAACCTCATCATGAGAAAGTACAAGAATATAGTTCTCTGAATATGCATATTCCATAGAAAATGTCATCATGTGATGTGCATTCTTTCTGAAATAAGGATCCAGTTTCATGTATTCTGTAAAGTCATGCATCCATCCCATATTCCACTTCAAAGTAAATCCAAGTCCGTCATCCTCAGGAGATCCTGTCACCTTCGGCCATGCTGTGGACTCTTCTGCGATCATCATAACGCCTTTATTTCTTCCGCAAACTACAGAATTCAGATGTTTAAAGAATGCAATCACCTCAAGATTCTCATTTCCACCAAATTTATTCGGAATCCACTGTCCATCTTCTCTTCCGTAGTCCAAATACAGCATAGATGCCACTGCATCTACACGAAGTCCGTCTACATGATAATGTTCAACCCAGAACAATGCATTCGCCAGAAGGAAGTTGGAAACTTCCGGTTTTTCATAATTGAAAACCTTCGTTCCCCAATCAGGATGCTCACCTTTTCTCGGATCTGGATATTCGAATGTCGGTGTTCCGTCAAAATCTGCCAGACCATGTGCATCTTTCGGGAAATGCGCCGGTACCCAGTCAAGAATAACGCCGATATTATTCTTATGAAGATAATTTACCATATATGCAAAATCTTCCGGTGTTCCATAGCGTGAAGTTGGTGCATAATATCCAGTCACCTGATATCCCCAGGAACCGTCAAACGGATGCTCTGCGATTCCCATCAACTCAACATGAGTATATCCCATCTCTTTTACATACTTTGTAATTGCTTCTGCAAACTCACGATATGTATAGAATCCTTCATCTTCTCTTCCAGGATGTCTCATCCAGGAACCCATATGCACTTCGTAAATAGACACTGGTTCTTCTTTGTTATCCCACTTCTCACGAGCTGTCATCCACTTACTGTCTGACCAGTTCAGATTAGAAATATCTGTAATTCTGGATGCTGTTCCCGGTCGGAGCTCTGCATAATTAGCAAATGGATCTGCTTTATATATCTTCTCACCCGACTGTGTCTCTATACAGAACTTATACAAATCCCCTTTCTTCGCCTCCGGAACGAAGCATGTGTATATTCCGAGAGGCTCTCCTCTCTTCATCTTATCTTTCGTCTCATCCCAGTCATTAAACTCTCCGATTACAGAAACGTTTACTGCATGAGGAGCCCATACCGCAAAATATACTCCTCTTTTTCCGTTCTTTGTCACCTCATGGGCACCCATCTTTTTATAAATCTCATAATGATTTCCCTGCCCAAAAAGATAATGGTCAAGTTCTCCGATCTCATAAGGCTGCACTTTCGTCTTCGTGCTGTTTTTCTTAACCATAAAGCCACCTCACTGCTCAAATATATTCCTGATTGTAATGATTTAAAAACCATACAATTTCTTATAGATCAAGGCACATTACCGAATCTTTCAATTGGTAACAAAGTTTCATTCTCCCCTTGAACACTATAGTTTTATTATACTTGATACTGTATAAAAAAGAAAGAGAAAATGTATTATTGCACAAAAATAGACAGTCGTTTTACTGACTGTCTATTAATTCTTAACAAATATATGTCATTAAATGTTGAAATCTTTCTCTGAAAGCAGAATTCTGTCGGAAGAATCTGTATTCTTTCCAAATACTCTCTTCACAAGTTTCTTTGCAGAAGCTTTCTGTGAATGAGCAATCGCATCATCCATCACTTCTTTCACTTCTGCTACTGTTACTGCATGATCTTCTCTCTGTAAAGAATCAATCTTACTGTACAGTGCAAGAATTCCCATCTCATCGATTCTGTAACCATTCTCCTGAGCATAAGTCTGTCCAAATGTTACAAGCTCATCATTAATAAAGATCGGCACTTCAAGTCTGGAAGTAAATTTTCTTCTGAATTCTCTGTTGGAAGAAAGAAGTCTGTCCAGTGGTTTTCTCTGCTCTTCAAGAACTACTAAAAGTTCTCCTGTATCCTGCTCCATTGCTTTGTTCAGCTTGGCGAGTGTTTTTTCGTTCATCTGTCCGGCTTTTTCAATGATCAGTGCACCGCCGTACAGTTTACGGAAAATGTCTCCGATTCTCTTCTTATTCAGTGACTCTCCTGTTACAATCGCAACCTTGCCCTGACGGATGTCACGCTGCTTCTGAATTGCCTTTACAACATCAACAGCAAGGACTGTCTTTCCATTTCCTTTATTTCCAATAATCAGAAGGTTTCCTGTTCTGGAAGTTCCTTTGCGGTTTGTACAGTTCTTATCCTGCTCAAGTACATCTACCAGCTGCTCACTCATACCACGTACAGGTACGAAATAAGAGAAGAGTTTCTTCTGTTCCTCTGTAAGTCCTGCTCTTGTACCAATTCCGCTCTGTGTTTCAAGATCATAACGACCATGCACGATAAATCCTGTATCAGACATTGCATCTGCAATCTCATCTAATGGCAATGGTGATGTCTTACCTGTTGCGATCAATTTTGCAGTCTCTTTACGGCTCAATGGTGTCGTCGCAGACATGATATCAATTCCGTCATCTTCATCCGGAATCTCTCTGTCATCCGGTTCCTCACTATGCGCTAGATTCACGCTGAATTCATCTTCAAAATTTGGCACTTCTTCATAAGAATTCAGACCAAGAAGATCATCATCTGAAATCTTATCTTCTGCTGTGAAAAGATCTCTTGGATTAATTACTTCATCATCCTCATCGTCTTCTTCATAACCATAGGCATCCAGATCATCATATCCTTCTTCCTCACCGAACAGATCATCATCAGCGTCTTCATAATCATCCGGCAGATCGTCATCAGACTCTTCATAATCATCCAACAAATCGTCATCAGACTCTTCATAATCATCTAAAATATCGTCTTCGTCAAACTCTTCTGCATCATCCCAGTCATACGCATCATAATCTTCGTACTCATCCTCACCGAGTCTGAGATCATCCGCAAGCTCTCCCATATTTTCATGTGGTTCTTCTTCTACCTCAAGAACTTCTTCTGAACTTACTGTTGCATCTACTTCTTCCTCTTCCGGAATAACACCTTCAATCTCATCAATCAGTTTCTGTATCTCTGGTGATAAAATTGGTTCTTCATTATTTTTATTGTCCATAGTCTCTCTTACTGCTGCTCCTTCTGAATCATCTTCATCATTGACAACTTCAGTTTCTGAGATCAGTTCCTCCACCCCAGACAAATCTTCTGATTCATCTGTCAGATCTTCTGACTCAGCTGCATCTATTTCAAGAATTTCTTCCTCTTCCGGTTCTGCTTCCCCTGCTTCAAGGATTTCTTCCTCTTCCGGTTCTGCTTCTCCTGCTTCAAGGATTTCTTCCTCTTCTGGTTCTGCTTCTTCTACTTCAAGGATTTCTTCCTCTTCCGGTTCTGCCTCTTCTACTTCAAGAATTTCTTCCTCTTCCGGTTCTGCCTCTTCTACTTCAAGAACTTCTTCCGGTTCTGCTTCTCCTGCTTCTATAATAACTGCATCTTCTGGGACATCTTCTGAAGTCTCCTCCACTGCCTGTTCTATAAGCTCTTCTTCTGTCTCCGGTTCCGGTATCAGTTCTTTCATCCCTGATGGAACTACTCGTTCTTTATTGGCTTCCTCAGCTTTCTTCTCTTCTGTCAGTTGATTCACGATCTCAAGATCTTCTACATCCTCAATTGCTGCAATATCCTCTTCCAAATCTGTCATATCCGGTTCGACTTCTTCTCCCGGTTCTGCCTGAACTTCCGGTTTCGGATTGAGTAATTGCTGCAGAGCTTCATCTAACCGCATCGTATCTCCAAGTTTCTTCTTGACTGGTTTTACCGGATTCTTACTGACAATCGGTATGGAAGCAGTATCTTTGCTAAGTGTTCTCTTATCTCCACTTGTCTCTACCGTTGCCGGCTGAACTTCTGACTCATCCTCGGAAACTTCTATAACTTCTGCTGTTTCTACTCCTGCTTCTTCCTGATTTTCTACTTCGGCATCCGGCTCTTCTGCCGCTTCCAAAGTAACCGCATTCGTGTCAATCACATCGGAAGTACTGTCGTTCTCCATCACCGGCTGCTCTGTCAGCCCGATTGATCTTGTATCTCCAAGTGCTTCGGCTCCTTCTGACGCAGAATCTTTTTCCTCGTCTTCTCCTAAATAGGAAGTCAGATCCGGTATTTCTTCTGTCTCTGAAGAAAGCTTCTCATATCTGTGATCATATTTCTGCTGCTGCGATGGTGACAATGGCTTATACTGCATCTTCAGTTCCATTGCCTTATAAACATACTTACCCTCGCTGAACCAGAGGATCAGATCATCACACTCTTCCAGACATTCTGTCATCATACCTGCTTCGCGATAAAGCTTCGCCAGTTCATAAGCCCACTCTTCAATATATTCTGCCTTCTTAAATTCCTCCAGAGCCTCAATCTGCTGTTCGATCGGCGCTCTCTGCGCTCTTAAGATCTGATATCTAAGGATATGCCTGTTCGGATCTTTCGGTGCAATCTGGATAAATTCGTCATAATAGTCGATTGCTTCATCTATATTCTTTGTCTTAATTGCAAGAGAACATAACTTATAGATCACCTTGCGGCTTCCTTCAGAACGGCGATATGCAAGATTCATCACATCATAGCTCTTCTGATACTCTTTTGTTTTTTCATAAATATCACTGACATTCATCAGCATCCCTGCGTTACGGACACGCTTCCAGTCAATCAGATCTGCTGCTGCCGCTGCTTTTCTGTATTCTCCATCTTCCATAAGTTCCAGCATCTCTTCTGTCTTTAACTTATATTCATACTTATCCACTGTACTCACCTCATTGTCATTGAAATATTAGTTTTGGTCTGAATGTGTCCATTAGGCACTAGCCGATACTCTTTCATTATTCTACCATATGAGGTCTGTAATGTCAAAAAAATGCACCTTCAATTCCTTTTGAAAGTGCATTTTTAGTGTTATTTAATTGTATTATTATTATAATTTTATATTTTGTATCGGAGATTATTCGCGATTCTACGTTCCTGTGAGACCTTTGTCGTCTGTTATTTTATCACCTGAATGATTTTCATATCCATTCAATACTTTATGTATTAAATCTTCTGTCAAGTCATTCCTGCTTTTATAACAAATCTAAGATTATAACATATCCTTTCAATGTTTCTTTACACATTTTTCATTCTATGTTATATGCGGTATTTTTATTCAATACATCTATGAGTGATTCATCTTTTTCTCTTTGCTTCCAGTTTCCGTACTCTCCGATCTTTGATCTTCTTTTCTTTCTACTGGACTTTTACGCTTGGCAAAGGTCTCTTTCTTCACAGGAACCTTCACTCATCATACCACTGACATATTGATAAAAATCTGAAACTATACTGTCCATGGGACTGACCTCCTGTTGAACTTGTATTTTTAATCTAATCAGGCATCTGTTACTTTTGCCTTCTTAGTTAAATATCTTTGGGAGATTTCTTTCTCTCTTTGATGGTTATATAATAACATTCGGCGTCTAATTTGTCAATATATTCATTTGATTTTTTTATATTTTTTATTTATTATCTGCTTTGATTGTAATTGTCTGAATTTTCAAACATTTCGATTAACAGATTTCTGCTCCAGCCGGCATTTCTTTTTCCGGTGTCATCAGTGCAAGGTTACCTTCTGCATCTTCTGCACAAAGCAACATTCCCTCTGAAAGTACGCCTGCCAGCTTCGCAGGTTTCAGGTTTACAAGAACCATAACTTTCTTACCAACCATTTCTTCCGGTGTGTAATGTGCTTTGATTCCGGATACGATCTGTTTTACCTGGCTTCCAACTTTTACCTGAGAGCAGAGAAGCTTTTTGGATTTCTTTACAGCCTCACATGCAATGATCTCTCCAACCTGGAACTGCATTGCTCCGAACTGCTCAAATGTGATCTCATCTTTCGGCTCAATGTCGATAACAGCTTCTTCCTCTTTCTTTTCTTCTACCTTCGGATGAAGTTCTTCAACTTTCTTCATAACCTCTTCGAGATCCATTCGCTGGAACAGGATCTCCGGTTTCTCTGTTACATGTCCGTTACCAAGCTGCTCAAGGATCTTCTTACTTGTAGAAGGCATAAAGGATTCAAGAAGTCTTGCACCTTCAGAAATGCTCTGGATCAGATTCCAAAGTACTGTAGAAAGGCGATCCTTCTTGGATTCATCTTTTCCGAGTACCCAAGGAGTTGTCTCATCAATATATTTATTGCAGCGTTTGAACAGATTGAAGATTTCTGTAATCGCATCGGCAACGCGGAGGTCTGCCATCTTAGCATCAACTGCTTTAGAAGCATTCTCTACAACTGCTTTCAGTTCTGCATCTACATCTTCTACAACACCCTTATCTTCTACTGTTCCGCCGAAGTATTTGTTTGTCATAGAAACAGTTCTGTTTACAAGGTTTCCAAGTGTATTTGCAAGATCAGAGTTCAAACGCTCTACCATCAGCTCCCAGGAAATAACACCGTCATTCTCGAATGGCATTTCATGCAGTACAAAGTAACGAACTGCATCTACGCCAAAGAAATCAACGAGTTCATCTGCATAGAGAACATTTCCTTTAGACTTACTCATCTTACCGTCTCCCTGAAGCAGCCACGGATGTCCAAACACCTGTTTCGGAAGTGGAAGATCAAGTGCCATAAGGAAGATTGGCCAGTAAATTGTATGGAAACGGATGATATCTTTTCCGATCAGATGAAGGTCTGCCGGCCACAGCTTGTTGAACTGCTCTGTACTGTTTCCATCTGCATCATATCCGATTCCTGTGATATAGTTTGTAAGAGCATCAAGCCATACATATACAACGTGCTTTGGATCGAAATCTACCGGAATTCCCCACTTGAAGGATGTTCTGGATACACACAGATCCTGAAGTCCCGGAAGAAGGAAGTTGTTCATCATCTCGTTCTTACGGGCAACCGGCTGGATGAACTCCGGATGTGTATTGATATGCTCGATCAGGCGGTCAGCATACTTGCTCATTTTGAAGAAATATGCCTCTTCCTTTGCCGGCTGAACCGGGCGTCCACAGTCAGGACATTTTCCATCTACAAGCTGAGACTCTGTGAAGAAAGACTCACACGGTGTACAGTACATTCCTTCATAATGTCCCTTGTAAATATCTCCCTTGTCGTAAAGTTTCTTGAAAATCTTCTTAACCTGTTTCTCATGATCTTCATCTGTTGTACGGATGAATTTGTCATAAGATGTATCCATCAGATCCCAGATTCTTTTGATTTCTGTTGATACATTATCTACGAATTCCTTTGGTGTGATTCCAGCCTCCTCGGCTTTGAGCTCGATCTTCTGTCCGTGCTCATCTGTTCCCGTCTGGAAGAATACATCATATCCCTGGCTTCTCTTGTAACGTGCGATTGCATCTGCAAGCACGATCTCGTATGTGTTTCCGATATGCGGTTTACCTGATGTATAGGCGATCGCTGTTGTTATATAATATTTTGGTTTTTCTGACATTTGTCTGCCTCCTTTTCCCACAATGTGGGATTCTTTTCTCAAATTCCAGTGACTACTATTACGACTTTCTGCTGGATCTTTCGCGAAAAAAGAATGTGCCAAGGCACATTCTTGCACTTGCGGCGGTCGCTTGCGACACCTACTTTGTACGCCGCAGCGCATATCCCTAGCGGAGCGTTTTTAATATATTAGGAAAGAACCTAATATATTAAAAAACGCCCTCCCAGAGACTTGCATCCCTGAGAAGACGAATCCTACTTTCGCGTTACCACTTCTCTTCGTTCCTTCCTCGCGGAAAGAAACCTCTATGAGTATCTGCACTTTCGTTAGTAAAAACTGCTTTGTTAATCAAAACCACTTTGAATACTACGGCATTTCTCACTGTTGATACTCTTCGCTATAAAGGGCGAATCCCTTCACAGACTAACCTGAATCTCTTCAGCAATTCAATTTCCCGCTGAAACAGCTTCCTTGAATTAAACTATCCCGGCTCATCTGCGCTGCTCAGAAGCCATCTTCATCTGTCTTCCATCCATCCCTCTCAGCATCCGGCCTGACAGCCTTCAGGACTTTTCTGTAGAATCTGTTACAGACTACTCTCTTCCTCATCGCGTTTCGCTTATCACTGCTTTTCATTCCTTAAAAAGGTTAGCATAACGCGAATAGAATGTCAAGATACACCGCTTGATGATTTCTCTGCTAATTCCTCTGTTACCCTGGCAGCATTTCCTTTTGCTTTCACTCTTGGAAATGTAATATCTACCCGGAACAAATCTCCGTCCAGATACAGATCAAATGTACCTCCCTGCATTGTTGTAAGGCTCTTCGCTATAGAAAGTCCTAATCCACTTCCCTCCGTACTTCTGGAAATATCTCCGCGGATAAAACGTTCTGTCAGTTCGTCAGCCTGAATATTCAACTGATGCTCGGAAACATTTTTCAATGAAAATCTTACCTTTGTATCATCTGTTTTCAAAGTCGCATAAACTCTGGTTCCAGGCATTGCGTACTTGGCTGCATTTCCGTAAATATTTTCCAAGACACGCCACATTCTTCTACCATCAACATGCACAACAGCCGGTTCTGCCGGAAGATCTGTGACGATTGCCAGATTTCTGGCCTCGAATTTTTCTTCGAGTTCACCCTGCGTCTGCTGGATCATTTCTGACAGATCAAGATCCATATATTCCAGGGAAATATTCCCGCTGCTGACTTTCGATGCTTCTACTACATCTTCTGTCAATGTCTTCAGTCTCTGTGCTTTCTCTTCCAGAATATTCAGATAATCCTGAACTTTCGGATCTGCTGGATCTGTTTGTCTTAAGATGCCGACATAGTTCAAAATAGAAGTCAGTGGTGTCTTAATATCATGAGAAACATTTGTGATCAAATCTGTCTTAAGACGTTCGTTTTTCATTGCCTCGGCAACTGCTTTGTTAAGTCCGGTTCCGATCCCGTTGATCATCAATGCAAGTTTCTTGTTCTCCCCATGCAGTCCGTCGATTGGAATCTGATAACTCATATTTCCGGCAGCGATCTCCTGAATTCCTTTTCTCAATCGATTCTTCTCCATCACATTTGCAACCATGTAATAGAATAGCACTGCATCAGCAATCAGCAGCAGAATCACCAGGAAGAAATCTCCACCCCAGAGCACGAAAAGCTGAAACAGGAAATAAAGAATCAAAAGTCCTGCTGTTTTCTTTGTAAGCTTCATGTCTCGTAATATTTTCCCGATAAATATACCGAAGCTTCGAAGCAGACTGTTCTCCCACAGACTCTTTGCCTTAATTCTTCTTACCAGACTAAGATAGCCGGCAAAAAAGCAGGTAAATGTAAATGTTCCATATGCAAACGCACCTACTGATTCTCCGAGACTTAAAGTCTGCATATATACATTCGGAACATAGGATGATGGAACAAATGTATTACTTTCCACAGCACCGTATGAACTACTCAACCCTGCAATTCCATCAAATAAGATATGAATTCCATCGATTCCTGCTACAAAAAAGAAATAACTTCCAATCACCCAGACAAAAATAACAACTGCAGCAGCAATCTCTGTCTTCCAGGAATCGAACTTTAACAAATGCAGTTCTTCATCCTGCGGTTTTCTTCCGGCACCCAATGTCAGCCACACTACTGTGATCAAAAAGAGTACGCTGCTGAAAATCATAAAATGCAATGCTGCTTTCATATGTGGAATATTATTCTGATAATCAATACTGGTCTGATAGAACTGGTCCTGAATCGGATATTTTGTATCAACCGCAACTGCAAAAACATCTTTCCACTTTGTTCCACCGGAATAGTAACCATAAGAACGTGTATTGAGCCATTGATCCGAATAAGAAACGTTCATATTCGTCTTAAAATCTTTCAATTCAGGATAGATTACCATATATTTCACAGGGTTCTTTGACGCTGATTCTATCATGTCTTCTATGCTTTTCTTTACATCTGCATAATTTGCATATTCTGCTTTATTTGTAGTAACCTTCTTTGTCGATTCATCTGCATACAGATAGGTAAAATTGGTATTCCCTTCTTCCAGATAATTCCAACCGCCTTCATAATCCTGCCAGTCTTCATAGATTGTTTGCAATGCTGTGGCAATATTATCATAAACCAATGTCAGTCTTCCATTTAACTGCGGATTATTATTTACAACCTGGAGTAGATTATCCGCTCCGACCGGTGCATATTTTTCAATCATTGACTGACCAAAGTTCCAGCAGTCTGTATAAAGTAGCTCACCGTTTTCATCTGTAATCTGAAATGTATAATAACCGGAAGTCGTAAATTCGCCCGCCTGCAATCCTGCCAGAAACTGATCTCTGTCCTGCTCGCCCATCTGGAACTGAAGTTTTCCTGCATTTATAAGAGAAAAGAAATCATTCGTATAATAGTAGTAATAATTTCCGTCCGGTTTCTGACAGACGATCACGCCATTCTGTCTGTAAAGATTGTCGTTATCTGTCCCACTGTAAGTCTCGCCCCAGTTCACCAGTTCTTCCATGGTGTACGTGACACCTGACAAATTTGTTTCTGAAATCTTGCCCTTCTTTGACAGTTCCATTACATCCACCAGTTTTTTCGGATTGTAGGCACCGTCACTTTCAAAAAGATTCTGTAGATAAAGCTTCTCCTGCACATCGTACATATAGCTTTCGACCATCTTGCTGAATTCTTCGGATTCTTCAAAAGACTGTGTATTCATCTTTTGAATCTGTGACAAACTCATTCCTCCCGCCAGTGTCAGGAGAGAAAGCAAATTTGTCACAAGCAATGCTCCGCTAAGAATCGCCACAACAAGAACGATTGTCCTTGTCACGGTCTTCCTGTACCATTTCTTCATTGTTAACCCTTTCTTATATGCCTTCTTATGCATTTTTATATGTTTTCTTACATGCTTTTTCTATCTATTTTTGCATGTGCTTTTGTTACTGTTCGCACTATGCTTTTTCGATTTTATATCCGACACCCCAGACTACTTTCAGGTAACGTGGATCTTTCGGATTGATCTCTATTTTTTCTCTGATATGACGAATATGAACTGCAACTGTGTTATCCGCACCAATTGCCTCTTCATTCCAGATGGATTCATAAATCTGATTGATTGAAAATACTTTTCCCTGATTCTTCATCAGAAGCAAAAGGATATTGTATTCAATCGGTGTCAGTTTCACAAATTCTCCGTCTACTGTCACCTGCTTGAGATCATCATTGATCTGAAGGCCGCCTACCTTATAAATCGTCTCTTTTGGCTCCTGTGCTGTTCCGCCAAGCTCGTTAAATCTTCTCAGCTGTGATTTCACTCGTGCTACAAGTTCCAGCGGATTGAACGGCTTTGTTACATAATCATCCGCACCGATATTGAGTCCAAGAATCTTATCGGTATCTTCTGACTTCGCAGACAAGATAATGATTGGCAGACTGTTCTTCTCGCGGATCTTCAATGTTGCACGGATTCCGTCAAGTCTTGGCATCATGACATCGATAATCAGAAGATTCACTTCCTCTTTCTCCAAAATCTCCAGTGCTTCGATTCCGTCATATGCTTTTAAAATCTGATATCCCTCCTGAGAAAGATAAATTTCGATTGCTTCTACGATTTCTCTATCGTCATCACATACTAATATTTTATACATTTTACATACCCCTCGATAATTGCTGACACCGATAACAGCGCAGCAACATAATTATCACATGATCAAGTTCTAACTATAGTATACATGATACTTGATGGTTTTTAAGAGATAGATTGGAAAAATATTAGGAATTTCTTAAATCGACGATTTAACAATTTAAATACTTTCTATTTCTTGCACATCTTTTGCCAACGTTTTATAATAAGAAACCGTGAGCCACTTTAGAGCATAAGTGTAGCTGCACAAAAATGATTGCATTTAGTACTAGAATCTCTTAGTATAGCTGCAATCCATCAATAAAAAGGAGTATAAATTAAGAATGATTGAATTTTTAAAATCCTTCCTCTTTGGAATTGTGGAAGGAATCACAGAATGGCTGCCGATCAGCAGCACCGGACATCTGATCCTTTTGAATCAGTTTGTGAAATTAAATGTTTCCGAAGAATTCTACAGTATGTTCGAAGTTGTGATCCAGCTAGGTGCGATTCTTGCCGTTGTCATCTTATTCTGGAACCAGATCTTCCCGTTTGGTGCACCGGAAGGAAGTCACACGGTCAGACGCCGCCAGGCAAAGCATGCACATAGAAAAAAGAAATCCGGAAACGGAATTTTAAGTTATGTGAAGATGGATATCATTATCCTCTGGCTGAAAGTCCTTGTTGCATGTATCCCTGCAATTGTGATTGGAATGCCGTTCAATGATCTGTTTGAGAAATGGTTTTACAATTACCCTTGCGTTGCGATTGCTCTGATTGTCTTCGGTATCGCATTTATCATTGTTGAGAATAATCACAAGGGCAAACCTGCGAAGATCAACAGTATGGATGAACTTACTTATAAGACTGCATTTTTGATCGGACTTTTCCAGCTGATTGCTGCAATCTTCCCTGGAACATCCAGATCCGGTGCAACAATTGTCGGTGCTTTGATCCTTGGAGTATCCAGAACCGTTGCTGCTGAATTCACTTTCGTACTTGCGATTCCGGTTATGTTCGGTGCAAGTCTTCTGAAGCTTGTGAAGTTTGGTCTGAACTTTACCGGAACAGAAGCAATAATTCTTCTGATTGGTATGGTAACAGCATTTGTTTCTTCTATTATCGTTATTCAATTCCTGATGGGATATATTAAGAAACATGATTTCAAAGTATTTGGATATTACAGAATCGTGCTTGGTATTCTTGTGATACTGTATGCGTTGTTTTTAGCGTAAGATTTATTGATATTTTAAAAACTCCCAATAGAATTCCATCTCAGATATCTTTTAGAGTATGATTTTCTATTGGGAGTTTTTTATTGGAGTTCAATTATGCTTGTTTCCCCTGATAAATTCCTTTCAATGCCGGATACAATTTCTTAAATTCCTGATATCTTTCCTCGTACTTCTGCACCAGTTCCGGATTCGGTTCTTCTGTTCCAGTTACTTTCACAAGTTTCTTCGCAGCCTCTTCCACCGAATCAAATACGCCGCATCCAACTGCTGCCAGGATTGCCGCTCCATATCCAGGACCTTCTTCGCTTTCGATCAGATCTACTTTCATATTCATCACATTTGCAATGATCTTTCTCCACAGCGGACTCTTTGCTCCACCGCCGCAGATCTTTGTTCTCTCTGGATTCACACCAATACTTCTTGCAACTTCCAGGGAATCACGCAGTCCGAATGCAACACCTTCCAGCACAGCCTGTGTCATATCCTCTCTTGTGCTGTCCATAGACATTCCGATAAATGCTGCCCTTGCGGAAGGGTCATTATGAGGAGAACGCTCTCCCATCAGATATGGAAGATAGAACACATGGTTCTCGCCGAGCCTTGTGATTCCTGCCTGTTCTGCCGGATAATCTTTTGTCTTAAGGATTTCATCCATCCACCATTTATTACAGGAAGCAGCACTGAGCATGCATCCCATCAGATGATAATTGCCATCTGCATGGTCAAAGGAATGCAGTGCATTGTTCTTATCTACTCCGAATTTCTTACTGGAAATAAAGAGTGTTCCTGATGTTCCGAGAGAAATATTGCAGCCACCGTCTCCGACCGTTGCTGTTCCTACTGCTGCCGCCGCATTGTCCCCGGCTCCTGCAATTACTTTTACATCCTCTGATACGCCAAGTTTCGCTGCAATCTCTGCTTTCAAAGTTCCAACGACTTCCCAGCTTTCATACAGCTTTGGAAGCTGTGCCTCTGTAATACCACAGATCTCAAGCATTTCTGCAGACCAGCACTTATGCTCCACATCCAAAAGCAGCATTCCGGAAGCATCTGAATACTCTGTGCAAAAAGACCCTGACAGACGATATGCAAGATAATCCTTCGGAAGCATGATTTTCTCAATCTTTGCAAAATTCTCCGATTCATTTTCCTTCATCCAAAGAATCTTCGGTGCTGTAAATCCGGCAAATGCAATATTTGCTGTATACTCTGAAAGCTTCTCTTTTCCAATCACCTGATTCAGGTAATCGGTCTGCTTTGCAGTACGTCCGTCATTCCACAGAATTGCCGGGCGAATCACCTGGTCTTCCCTATCAAGCGCAACGAGACCGTGCATCTGGCCTCCAAAACTGATTCCTTTCACTTGATCCTTATCAAAGCCTTCAAGAAGCTCTTTCAGCCCTTCCATACTCTGTGCAAACCAGTCTTCCGGTTTCTGCTCTGACCATCCCGGATGTGGGAAATATAACGGATATTCTTTTGATACGATATTCTTGATCTTTCCATTCTCATCCATCAGAAGAAGTTTTACTGCGGATGTTCCAAGATCTACTCCTACAAATAACATGTCGTTCCTCCTGCATAAAGACAGAGAGCCTTGCCGTTTCCGGCACGGCTCTCTGCCCGTTTTCTATGCTTATAACTTTCTATGTAATTAACCCCACGGATTCTCTGTTGGATATCTTACACCCTTCGGCTGGTTGTACCCGATTTCTTCAACCGGCACACCAATGTATTTAAATACTTCGAACAATGCTTTTCCAAAGTGTCCGAAAGCAACTGCTCCGTGATGTGGATAATTCTTTTCGATCAGTACGTGACGGTAGAATCTTCCCATCTCCGGAATTGCGAACACTCCGATAGATCCGAAGGATTTTGTAGCAACCGGAAGTACTTCTCCCTGTGCAACATAAGCACGAAGTACATTGTCAGATGTACTCTGCAGTCTGTAGAATGTGATGTCTCCAGGTTTGATATCTCCCTCCAGTGTTCCCTGTGTAACCTCGATTGGAAGAGATCTTGCCATGATCATCTGATATTTCATTTCGCAGAAAGCAAGTTTGCCGGAAGCTGTATTTCCACAATGGAATCCCATAAATGTATCTTTCTGTGTATATGGGAATTTTCCTTCAATGCTCTCTTTGTACATATCTGCCGGTACTGTATTGTTGATATCAAGAAGTGTTACTGCATCCTGGCTGACAGCAGTTCCGATGAACTCGCTGAGTGCTCCGTAAATATCAACCTCACAGGATACCGGGATTCCCTGAGCTGTCAGACGGCTGTTTACATAACATGGAACAAATCCGAACTGTGTCTGGAATGCCGGCCAGCATTTTCCTGCGATTGCAACGTATTTTCTATATCCTCTGTGCTCCTCGATCCAATCTTTCAAAGTAATCTCATACTGAGCCAGTTTCGGAAGAATCTCCGGTTTCTTATTTCCTGCTCCGAGCTCTTCTTCCATCTCTTTTACAACGGCTGGGATTCTCTCATCACCTTCATGTTTGTTATAAGCCTCGAAAAGGTCAAGTTCAGAATTTTCCTCAATTTCAACTCCGATATTGTAAAGCTGCTGGATTGGTGCATTACATGCAAGGAAGTTTAACGGACGCGGTCCAAAGCTGATGATCTTTAAGTCACTTAATCCGACAACTGCTCTCGCGATTGGTTCGAACTCATGGATCATATCAGCACATTCCTCTGCTGTTCCTACCGGATACTCCGGAATGTAAGCTTTTACTCCTCTGAGTTTCAGATTGTAGCTTGCGTTAAGCATTCCGCAATAAGCATCTCCACGTCCCTGTGTCAGATTATCCTGTGTCTCCTCTGCAGCTGCGACAAACATCTTCGGTCCGTCAAAATGTTTTGCAAGCAGTGTCTCAGAAATCTCCGGTCCGAAGTTTCCAAGATAAACAACCAGTGCGTTACATCCTGCTTTCTTTACATCTTCCAGAGCCTGCACCATGTGGATCTCGCTCTCTACAATACAAATCGGACATTCATAGACAGTTCCTTCACCGTATTTTTTTGTGTAGGCATCGATCAATGCTTTTCTTCTGTTCACGGAAAGACTCTCCGGGAAACAATCTCTGCTCACTGCTACAACACCGATTTTTAATTCTGGCATATTACTCATAATAAAATCCTCGCTTTCTTTATTCTGTTTATTCACATTACTTCTTCTTTCTATCTATGTTATCCACAATCCGGCAAACCTGATTGTGAATATGTTTCTGATGTCTAAGATTTACACTTCCACATTCTCACTCTGTAATCCACAAAATGCTCCTTCAATCTGTGCATCCTCATACGCGATCAGCCATTTATTCATTGCTGCAAGAAGTCTGTTTTCTCCCTCTTTCGCTGTTTCAAACGGAAGCTCTTCATTCGTTCCTTTCGGAAGAACTACTACACAGCGGAATCCACCTTCCTGTGCAGTACATGGTGCATAGTGAAGTGTTGTTGCATACAGTTCTACACCGGTTCCCGCCGGAACTAGGAATGCTTCTACCTTGGCTGTATCATAGAGATCTTCTCAAAAGAGTATTCCGTGATGATCTTGCCGTATTTTCGGAAAGATGCATCTATTACATTCTGGATTTTCATGATGTCCCCCTGAATTTTCTTCTGTTTCCTGTTTCGTTTGTTTCTATGGTCATTTTACCAACTTAAAAAGGCATTATCGACCAAATAATTAGCCAAATAATGCCCATTTCTTATCTTTTCTTTCTAAAAGTGAAATGTACACTAATATAATGAAAAAGAACCTGAATATTTGATCAGGTTCTTTTTCATTATATTTGATATCAAAGATACGATTATTTATTTGTCACAAATTATTTTTCATAATTTCCATGTAGTTTTCCGGGAATCCGATCAACTTCAAATCAATATCATCACTATACTCACTTATTACATTTTCCACTGTTTGGATTAAAGATTTTTTATTACTCTCACCTGGTAATCTTTTTAACAAGACAAGCGTATACGCAAATAGTGAGTTGTTCTTTATTTCTGGATGTTTTCTCAAAAATGACGTTGTAAACTTTGCCGGAGGATTAAAATCTGTATTATACATTCTAGCCGCATGCGCACATTTGTTTCGTAAAACCGATAAACAATGAAGATGATTTTCTAGTGTATCTCTTCCAACACCAACCATATGAGCAATAGCATCTTTTTCTGAATAATACATAGAACTGTATAATTTAGACATATTAGAAAAAGACATCAATATAACCCACAATGGCATTTTACTAGAGTATTTCATTTTATGATGCTTCACAATCAGACTATCTTTATAATAATTTTTCTCCCTGCTGAAATTTTCCATAACTTCCCTATAACCTTTTTTGTTATAGAAATTATTCTCATCATAATGCTGTTCATACGGAGTCTCCGTACATTTAGCAATTGAAAATCCATATGCAATCTGTGTTCTATAATATACTTCTGCTTTTTCAATATACCGTCGAAATGTATCACGTAATATTTCATCAACTTTATATAGATGATATACCGTTTCAAATGTAGTTCCCGCAATATAGTCACTACTTGAAGGGTCTTGTCTGAATTGTAAAGCATAACCCGTAAAACGATAATAATTTACTCTTTTCAAAATATCTTTTGCTTTTTCTCTGTCTGTGATAATCATCCCATGAGCTGCTAACTTATCCAATTGTTCATCGAAAGTCAATGGTTTTTTCAAATCCATAAAATCTCTCCTTAACGTAAAAAAGCTGAGCACAAGACTCAGCTTGGTCCCCAATGCCAAAACGACTTCGGGCAACTCTGTTGCATATAGTATATTCAAAAATCAAAAAAATTGCAATAGTTTTTATTATTTTTCTCAAATGTTGGATTTACCAATTATAAATTGTTCCGTCAAATGTTCTTTGAACATTTTGAGGCTACGCCTACTGAGGTTCGAAAGATGCATGATACGAAGAAAAAATCCTGATATTTATTTTCATAAGCAAAAAAGGAAGCGAACCGCTTCCTTTTTTACCCTCTCATTCTATTCCACGCCCCATTATTCCTTCGGTGGCAGGAATCCCTTACTTGTCTTCACGATCACTTTATCAAATACCATGAACATGGACGGCAGTACAAAGATTACGACTACCATACTGATCAGTGCGCCTCTCGCCATCAGGATACACAGGGAACTGATCATATCAATGTTGGAGTAAAGTCCTACACCGATCGTTGCTGCGAAGAAGCTCAACGCACTTACCATGATAGACTGTGCGGATACGCGGTGTGCAGTTGTGATGGAGTCGTATTTATTTGCTCCGTGGTTACGTTCTCTCTTATAACGGGTTGTCATCAGGATCGCATAGTCTACGGTGGATCCAAGCTGAATAGTTCCGATTACGATGGATGCCACGAATGGCAACTTAGTTCCCATGTAGTATGGAATACCCATATTGACGAAAATCGCGAACTCAATAACGCCTACCAGGATGATCGGCAGTGAGATTGACTTGAACAGAAGCATGATGATCACGAAAATAATTCCGATTGATACTGCACTTACTGTCTTGAAGTCTTTATCTGTAATGTCGATCAGATCTGCTGTCAGAGGACCTTCTCCGATCAGCATTCCACCTTCATCATATTTATGAAGAATCGTATTCAGCTCTTTGATCTGGTCATTCAGTTCATCTGTAGCTACCTTATATTCTGAGTTCGCCAGTACAAGCTGGTACTTATCATTCTTTAATGATCTTGTCACTGAATCCGGGATCATGCTTGCCGGTATGGACGGCCCGATCAGGGAGTCAAGTCCAAGTGCCCACTTGATTCCGTCCACCTTATCCATCTCTTTCAGCATCTTGCCTACGTCCGCTGAATCTGTAGAGCTGTCTACAAGAATCATGTGCGTCGTATTCATGTCGTAATCTTCCTTCAATTTCTCATTTGCAATGATACTCGGAAGATCTTTTGGAAGTGTCTCATCCAGGTTGTAATAAACGCCTGTATGGTTATTTCCGTAGATTGCCGGGAATAACAAAATAATAAAGAGCGCTACATAAATCAGATATCTCTTTGTAACCTTGTCTGAAATTCTTCCGATATCCGGAAGGAATGGTTTATGTTTTGTCTTCTTAATAATCTTGTCACAGCACAGGATCATGGATGGAAGGATTGTTACGCAGGCAAGTACACCAAGGATAACACCCTTAACCATAACAACACCGATATCAAGTCCAAGTGTGAATGACATAAAGCACAGTGCGATAAATCCGGCAATTGTTGTGACGGAGCTTCCGATTACAGATGAAAATGTCTGTGAGATTGCATGTGCCATTGCACGGTGTTTATCTCCGTCGTAACGGATCTGCTGTTCTTCGTAACTATGCATCAGGAAGATCGAATAGTCCAGCGTTACACCCAGCTGCAGAACTGCTGCCAATGCCTTTGTAATATAGGAGATCTCTCCCATAAAGTAGTTACTTCCCAGGTTATAGACAATTGCAATTCCAATACTGAGCATGAAGAGGATCGGTACAAAGAACGATTCCATTGTAAGACCAAGTACGATCATCGCCAGCACAACCGCGATCAATACATACAACGGTGTCTCTTTCTCCGCCAGCTCCTTCGTATCTGTAACAACAGCTGACATACCACTTAAAAAGCACTGCTCGCCCGCCAGAGAACGGATCTCGGAGATTGCTTCCATTGTTCCGTCCGAAGATGTTCCTTCATCAAAGAAGATTGCCATCATCGTTCCAGTCTCGGAGTTAAATGCATCATAAACCTTTGTCGGCAGCATACTCTTCGGCATACTGATATCTGCGATAGAATCATACCAGATAACCTCTTTTACATGATCTACCTTCTCAATCTTCTCTTTTAGCTTCGATACATCCTTATCTTCCATTCCATCGACTATAAACATCGAGAATGCACCTGTACCGAAATCATTTACCAAAATATCCTGGCCTTTCATCGTCTCGATGTTATCCGGCAGGTAAGTCAATACATCATAATTAATTCTCGTATGCAGATACCCCAATGCAGACGGAATCAATAATAAAATACTAAGAATCAGAATCGGCACTCTGAATTTTACTATCTTTTTTCCAAACTTTACCATCATATCCTTTTTCGCTTCCTTCCTCATATTCAATTTATGACTATTGGTCATTTTGATCTCTTCTTGCACTATACAATAAAAATGACTAACAGTCAATATATTTTGTACTGTTAGTCATTTTTTCTTTTTTATTTATATTCCATTTTCGTAACTGTTCAGAGCCAACCTCCAAAATGCTACGCATTTTCTTTATATTCGCTTGGAAGAATTCCGTATTTTTTCCGAAATGCCCTTGCCATCGCCTTGCTTCCGGAGAAGCCGCTGCGAAGTGCTGTCTCAGTGATATTATATTTTCCGCCCTTCAGGTCTTTCATTGCATATTCCAGACGGATATTCTGTAAATAGCTCTTATATGTAATTCCCGCATACTTCTGAAACATCCTCGACAAGTACGTTGGGGAATAGCCAAAAATTCTTGCCACTTCTTCCAGACTGAGCTCCTGTGCATAATTCTCTTTCATATAAGATGTGATTGCTGAAAGCTTGTTCAGATTCTTATTCTTCCTTACAAAAGCATCCTCAACTTCCGTCAGACGGTATTCTTTCACAAGGAGATATAGCAGATGATAAAAAATACTGTTCATCTTCATGTCATATCCACACTGCTTTTCGCAATACGTCTGATACAGTTCTTCCAACAATTCCATAAAGCGTGCGTCCTTACGTCCCGGTTCATGCGTAAACCAGATAAATTGCTCTCCTGTATAATATTTTTCAAAAACTTTCAACGGAATCTGAAGAACGATCGTCTCGTTTGGCAACGGAGAATCTACTTCATGAACCTCATTCGAATTCACAATCATAAATTCTCCCGCTGTCAGATGCCAGGTCTTCTCATCGATCTTAAATTCCAGTTCTCCGTCGCACACTGCAAAAATCTCAATCGATCTGTGCCAATGTTTTTCTCTATGGTAATGTCCTTCTCTGCCTTCAAATAAGAATAGTTTAAAAGGAAATCCAACTTCCGGAACGATCAATTCATGCGCAAACTGCATCTCTTTTATTCACCACACTTTAGGCTTTCGTCCACTTATGTACCGTATCTGTTCCCGGACTACATAATTCCACTGTAGATCCATCATCTGACAGTGTATAGACATATTCCAGTGTTCCACCGGAGATAACCAGATTCAGCCTCAATGTACCGTCTGCATTCTCTGCAACACAATATGTTCCCTTTGTTTCACCGGAGGAACTCTTGATCACAAGCTTTCCATCCTTCTTTAATTTATATTCATTTCCACTGTTGTCTGTCCACTTTCCGATCAGCCCCTTCGCACGGTCATCCGTCAGATCCAGAAGTTCTGTATCCGCCTGGAGTAATTTTATATCCTTACCACCATCCAGGGACTCCAGCACTACGCCATAGCCTGTATCATCTGTCGTAACCGCATACAGTTTACCTTCGTCTTCGCCGTCCATTGTGATCTTGATCGTAATGTTGTCATCCTCATCAAATCCACACTCAAATGTCAGTCCGGCGTCATCCTTAGTTCCTGTTCCATCTTCTTTCAGATCATACACAGTATCTGTTCCAATCACCTTCCACTGCTTTGCCATAACTCTCTTAACAGAATCACTTGGAAGAACCGCGTTGTCTCCCATCTGTTCTTTCATCGTACTGCTTGCTTTGTCCACCTCTTCTGTCGTAGATGCAGCCGGTTCTGTTTTCTTCGTATCGCCGCATCCTGTCATACACAATGTGCTTGCCAGAAGTAATGCTACTACTAATTTTTTCATATTCTCTCTCCAGTCTTGTTACTGTTCACTCCGTGTCAATCAGCGAAGTGATTGACACGGGAGTGAACAGTAACCCAGTCTTTTCTGTCTGATCAGAAAGATAGCATTCCGATCAGGACTTACAGTCTTTAGAGTATCACAAACGCACTGTAAATTCCAGTAAAGTTAATACAATTTCACGGTTATTTCATTTTTAGACACACTCGTTTTCGTTTGTTTTCAACAAACTTTAATGCTTTTGCACTGTTTCACTTTACCTCGACAACTTGTTTATTTTCTTAACATATGATACACTATTCACAATGTAAAATTATAGGTAACTTGGGAGGAAATAGGTTATGATTATCTCTACAAGAGGGCGTTATGCTCTCCGAGTCATGATTGATCTGTCTCAGCAGGATCCGGACTCTTACACACCGCTGAAAGAGATCGCAGCACGTCAGGAGATTTCTGAAAAGTATTTGGAAAATATTTTAAAATCTCTTGTCACACAAGGATTTATCCTTGGACTTCGCGGAAAGGGCGGCGGCTACCGCCTGACAAAATCTCCAGAAGAATACACTCTCGCTTCCATTCTTCATGCGACAGAAGGAAGTCTTGCAGCAGTAGCATGTCTGGAGGATCATGCACCGGAATGCGCACGTGCGGGTCAGTGTCCGACACGTCCGATTTGGGAAAAACTGGATAACCTTATCGAGGATTATCTTGGAAGTATCACACTTGCTGACTTTCATGAACCGGCCATTCCATGCAAGATTGAGAAATAGCATTATTTCAGGGGGAACGAAATAACAGCTGTTTCAAACAATGAAAGTTCAGATCTACATAGAAAAAGATGGCTAAGCATTGAGGGCGTTGCTTATCCATCTTTTTCTGTTTTCTTTTTATTTATTTTTCACTGCTTTTTCAATCCGATCCAACGCTTCCACAAGTGTCGCTCTCTGGCAAGCCACGTTGATCCGCTCAAAACCACTTCCAGGCTCTCCGAAGATTGCTCCTCCATCCAGCCAAACCTCTGCCTTATCTTCTATCAGTTCTTTTAGTTCCTTGTCAGAAAGCCCTAATGCCCGGAAATCCATCCAGACGAGATAGGTTCCTTCTGTCTTTGTCACCTTGATCTGTGGTAAATGTTCTGCCATCCATGTATGAAGGAAATCAATATTCGACTTCACATACTGTTTCATCGCCTGATACCATTCTTCGCCCTGAGTATACGCAGCGATCAGCGCAAAGATTCCGGGTGCGCCGACCTGACTATACCCGGCTGCAGTTACCTGATGCTGAAATTCCTTGCGAAGGCTTGCATTTGAAATGATAATATTGGAAATCTGAAGTCCAGCAAGATTGAATGTCTTCCCCGGGGAAGTACATGTCACTGTAATGTCTTTATACTCGTCCTTAAGATCTACAAGCACCTGATGCTTCCCTTCAAATACGAAGTCTGCATGAATCTCATCACTTACAATAATCACCTGATGCTTTAGGCAAATGTCTCCCAGACGCTCCACTTCTTCCCTTGTCCATACCCGGCTGACCGGGTTGTGTGGGCTGCAGAATAAGAATAATTTCACACCCTTTTCCACGATCTGGCGTTCAAAATCTTCGAAATCAATCGCATAAGATCCATCTTCCTTACGGATAAGGATATTGGCGGCCACTTTACGGTCATTGCTTTCAATCACTTCCCGGAATGGATAATAGACCGGATCCTGGATCAGAATATAATCCCCAGGTTCTGTATAAGCCTTCACCGCCATTGCCAGTGCAAAGACAATTCCCGGAGTCTTTGTGATCCACTCCTTGTCGATCTTCCATCCGTGACGGCGTTCCATCCAGGAGCTGACCGCATCGTAATATTCCTGATCTGACTCTGTATATCCATAAATTCCATGCTCTGCCTGACGGATCAATGCTTCCTGGACGAAAGATGACGTCTTAAAATCCATATCAGCGACCCACAACGGAAGAATATCTTTCTTTCTCCCTCTTTCTTCTGCAAAATCATACTTCAGACTGTGGGTTCCTCTTCTCTCTACAGGCTGGTCAAAATTCAAATTCTTCTCACTCATTTTTACTCCTTTTATTGAAATGCCTGTTCCAGATCTTTGATCAGATCTTCAGCATTTTCAATTCCAACAGACATTCTAAGGAAATCTTCTGTGATTCCAAGATGTTCTCTTATCTCCACCGGTACATCACCGTGTGTCTGAAGCATTGGATATGTGATCAATGATTCTACACCGCCAAGGCTCTCCGCATAAGAAATCAATTTCACACTTTCAAGAATCTTTCTTGTACGTTCCACCGTATCTACACGGAAAGAAAGCATACTTCCTGCTCCTGTCGCCTGCTTCCGGTTCACCTCGTAACCCGGATGATCTTCCAGACCCGGATAATAAACTTCTGTCACTTCCGGTCTGTTTTTCAGCCAAAGTGCGATCTTCTTCGCATTCTCCTGCTGGCGCTCCAGACGCACTGACAACGTCTTGATTCCGCGAAGCACAAGAAAACTGTCAAACGGAGACAGACTGCAACCAACCGTCTTATATGTATAACGCAGTTTTTCCGACAATTCTTTTCCTTTCACACAGACAAAGCCTGCGAGAACATCATTGTGTCCTCCAAGAAATTTTGTTCCGCTATGTACTACAATATCAGTACCCAACTGTAGCGGTTTCTGGAAATAAGGAGAAAGGAATGTATTATCCGCAAGAATCAATAACCCGAATTCGTCTGCGAGTTTTCTCATCTCTGCAAAATCTGTAATCCTCATCGTTGGATTGCTTGGTGTCTCAATATAAAGTGCCTTTGTCTCTTTTCTGATATTCTTTCTTACAAGATCCATATCTGAAGTATCTACATAAGAAAACTTTAATCCTCGCTTTTCGCCAATGCTTTCAAACATTCGCACAGTTCCGCCGTACAGATCTTCTGTACATAAAATATGACTGCCTTCTCCGAAAAGCTCCAGGCAGATTCCAATTGCCGCCATTCCTGTCGAACACGCAATACTGTCATCCGCTCCTTCTAAAGAGGACATTACGCTTTCTAATTCATACCGTGTCGGATTGCTCTCGCGGGAATAATCATATCCTGTGCTTTTCCCGATTCCCGGGTGTGCGAAGGTTGCTGTCTGAAAAATGGGAACGGAGACTGCTCCGTATGGATGTCCCTCTACAAATCCTCCGTCCCCGTGAATACATCGTGTTTCAAATTGATAATTTTCTGCCATGCTGTCTGTCTCTGCTCCTTACGTTCCACTCTATTAAATATAGTACATTCCCTCAACAGAATCCTGATACCCTTCGTATGCATCCACAAGATCCTTAAGCGTCACATCTTCCAGAATCTCCTGAACACAATCATTGATTCGGTCAATGATCAGATGCTGAATTGCTTCCTGATCTCCACGTCCCACGCTATTTCGATCAACTTCATCTTCCAGGTCATACGTTCCTTCCAGTGCCTCTACAATCTGTGCAACCGTGATTTCTTTCGGATCTCTCTCAAGAAAATATCCTCCCTGGGAACCTTTCATACTCTTTACAATATGAGCCTTGCGAAGAGCTGAAAATACATGCTCAAGATACTGGGCGGAAATGTCATTTCTCTGTGCGATACTCCCTAATGAAACCAGCTCTGTCCGTGAATTCACCGCCAGATCAATAAGAGCACGCAGTCCATATCTGCTTTTCTTTGATAATTTCAAACGCTTCTACTCCTTTCTTCTAAGCACTGTAGGAGCAGCTTTTACTGCTCCTACTTCTTACAGATTTCTCTGATTCTTATTTACTGAATTGCTTTGAATGCCTCATCCAGATCCTGGATGATATCATCAATATTCTCTGTACCGATAGACAGACGGATTGTGTTTGGCTTGATTCCCTGATCAAGAAGCTCTTCCTCTGTGCACTGGCTGTGTGTTGTTGTAGCCGGGTGGATAACAAGTGATTTCACATCCGCTACATTTGCAAGCAATGAGAACAGTTCCAGGTTATCAATGAAATCCTGAGCTTTCTTAGAATCACCTTTGATCTCAAATGTGAAGATAGAACCACCGCCGTTCGGGAAATATTTCTTATAAAGTTCCTGCTGTTTCGGATCTGGATCTACAGATGGGTGATGTACTCTCTCAACCTGTGGATGATTGTTCAGATACTCAACAACCTTCAGTGCATTTTCCACATGACGCTCTACACGAAGGGAAAGTGTCTCAAGTCCCTGCAGGAAGATAAAGGAACTGATCGGAGAAATTGTTGCTCCTGTATCTCTCAAAAGGATTGCTCTGATCTTTGTAACAAATGCAGCCGGTCCGCAAGCCTTTGTAAAGCTGATGCCGTGGTAGCTTGGGTTCGGATCTGTCAGTGACGGGAATTTTCCTGAAGCCTCCCAGTCGAACTTACCGCCCTCGATGATAACTCCACCGATTGTTGTTCCATGTCCACCGATGAACTTTGTAGCAGAGTGAACAACAATGTCAGCACCATACTCGATTGGTCTTACAAGATAAGGTGTTGCAAATGTATTATCTACAACAAGCGGGATTTTATGCTTATGTGCGATATTTGCGATTGCTTCAATATCAACTACATCTGAGTTCGGATTACCAAGTGTCTCGATGTAAACAGCTTTTGTATTCTCCTGGATTGCATTCTCAACTTCTTCCAGATTGAAAATGTCAACAAATGTTGTTGTAATTCCATAATTCGGAAGTGTATGCTCAAGAAGATTGAAAGATCCTCCATAAATATTCTTTGCAGATACGATGTGATCTCCCTGCTGAGCCAAATTCTCAATTGTATATGTGATTGCTGCTGCTCCGGATGCCACTGCAAGTGCTGCTGTACCTCCTTCAAGTGCTGCGATTCTCTTCTCAAACACATCCTCTGTCGGGTTTGTCAGACGTCCGTAAATATTTCCTGCGTCTTTCAGTCCGAAACGGTCTGCTGCATGCTGGCTGTTGCGGAACACATAAGAAGAAGTCTGGTAGATTGGTACTGCTCTTGCATCTGTCACCGGATCCGGCTGCTCCTGACCTACGTGAAGCTGTAATGTTTCAAATTTAAAATTTCTGTCTTTTCTCTCTAATTTTGCCATGGGTTTATTCTCCTTTTTCTAATCCCTGTTTTGTATTCTTATTCCACAGCTAAAGCTGTTCGAAAGTTAAAATCTTACTTAGTTAATGCCTTGCTGTTGTCTTGATAGTCGTGTTTACTCTGTAAAGAGTGGTGTAGAGTAGTATCTGTCTCCGCTGTCCGGAAGAAGTGCTACGATTGTCTTGCCCTTGTTCTCCGGTTTCTTTGCATATGCAATTGCTCCGGAAAGTGCTGCTCCTGAAGAAATACCTACCAGGATTCCTTCTGTCTTTGCAAGAAGCTTCGCGGCTGCGAATCCTTCGTCATTGTCTGCTTTGTATATCTCATCATAGATCTTTGTATTAAGGACATCCGGTACGAATCCAGCTCCGATTCCCTGAATCTTGTGCGGTCCGCCCTTTCCTTCTGAAAGTACCGGGGATGCTGCAGGCTCAAGTGCTACAACCTTCACATCCGGTTTCTGGGACTTCAGATATTCACCAACACCTGTCAGTGTTCCACCTGTACCGACACCGGCGATAAAGATATCAACATTTCCATCTGTGTCTTTCCAGATCTCCGGGCCTGTTGTCTCTCTGTGTGCTTTTGAGTTCGCCGGATTAACGAACTGTCCCGGGATAAAGCTGTTTGGGATTTCCTTTGCAAGCTCTTCAGCTTTTGCAATTGCTCCCTTCATTCCCTTTGTGCCTTCTGTAAGTACGATCTCTGCTCCATATGCTTTGAGGATATTTCTTCGCTCAACACTCATGGTCTCTGGCATGGTAAGAATTGCTCTGTACCCCTTTGCTGCTGCGATTGATGCAAGTCCGATTCCTGTGTTTCCGGAAGTAGGTTCGATGATAACAGAACCTTCTTTCAGGATTCCTTTCTCTTCTGCATCTTCGATCATTGCCTTCGCAACACGATCTTTCACACTTCCTGCCGGATTAAGATACTCAAGTTTTACAAGAATCGTTGCTTCAAGTCCAAGCTCTTTTTCCAGATTCACAGGTTCAACAAGTGGTGTGTTTCCAATCAGTCCAAGTGTGCCTTTATAAATTGCCGCCATAGTCTATATCCTCACTTTCTTTATTAACCTACTTAGTTGGTGTGTTTTTGATGGTTTGTATTATATACTTATAAAACCCATCTGTCAACTATGTTTTAATATTTTCTACATTTTTTATTATACAATATCGATCGGAGATGTAAATGATTAAAAAATGTAAAAAAATCAGGTATCCGAGATGTTTTACTTTCCCCGATACCTGACTCTTTTATTTAATGAATCAACCAGTTATAATCTTTTCTGCACTCAACAATATACTCCACATATACCGTATCATCCTGTATCTGATAAAGAATCAGATACCATTTTTCAATAAACATCTTATGATATTTATTCGGTGGAATATACGCTTCTTCAAAAAACGGAAAACGCTGCGGCATATGATTCAAGGCGCGGATTGCTGTTATTATTTCCTTCTTCTTTGTGCTGGCGGCATCTTTATTAACCTGAGCCATAAACCGAATATGCGCTCCCAACATTCTCTTTGCCCTGTCAGAAACAATTACTTTGTACTTTTTATCTGCCATTCACTATACCTCTGCAATCACATCCTCAAGATATGCATCCAGTTCATCTACTGTGCATCCACTTCTACCTGCCATCCGATCCTCTTCGACTGCAAGCAATTCCTCCCTTAACTTCAACATTTTTTCTCTGCGATTGAAGGTTTCTATATCCATGACAACCAGATCGCCTTCGCCATTTTTTGTAAGAAATACGGGTTCTGCAGTTTTACGACACATATCTGCAATCTCATTATAATTTTGACGGATTGCTGCTGATGGACGAATATTCATACTAGCACCTCCTCAAGTCAACTATAGTAGTATTCTAACCATATTGTATCTTTTTAATGCTATTTCGTCAATCCGATTTTTCTTCTATGTCGTCTCTCGCTCAATCAGTTTCGTTCCGAACACCATGTGCTGTACGCTTGGTTTCCCATCATACGCTCTGTTTCGTAAAAAATTCGTTCGACACTGTCGAACTTTTTCCAAATTTTTCAAAAAATGAGAACCATCTTCTCCACTATACTTTATATGTGTTACTTTTTATGTTGATTTTTCTTAACATATTTGCTATCATATGTTCAGGCTTTATGCATGAGGTGCTACTTCACATTGACGTGAATGGCGGTTCGCTTTGCGCGGAGAGTTTATAGCTCCGATTACATAGATCATCTCTCATTTGAGAAATCTTGGAGAGGAGAATTGGCCTATGCTGACCATTACTGACCTTATTGCAGTGATTTCACTGTGTGCGACTTTTTATAGTCTTGGTTACGTGCGTGGAAAGCATGATTCCAAGACGCAAAAATAACCGCCCAGCCTGAGAAACTCTGCGGTTATTTTTAACCCTATAAAATATCAGGCGAACCGTCATCGGTAGCACCTTTCTATTTATTATATTAGCATTCCTTTTTTCTTATGTCAAACAAATCTTTTACTCCTCGTTACCGCTCACACGATGTGTGACCGGAAACCTCACACCGCACTGTCACTCTGCTCTTCCCATCCAGCGTACAGGTGAACAAGCTCAACGCCCACTCTCCGCTTGTCATGTCCTCCACGCTTTGTGGAGTCAGTGCCTCTACCGCCGCCACTTTGTATTCGAACCGATTCCCGGCCGCATCTGTAAAGATCACCTCGTCACCTGTCTCAAGTTCTTTCAACTTTCCGAAATGTGTTCTATAATTATGTGCCGCGATCACGAGGTTATCCAGATAAGCGCTGCCCGAATAGCGGCAAGGTGCTTTCTTCAGAAGCGGATAGCTCCATTCGCTCAATACCGGAAGCTTCAAGTCGATCGCCGGTATCTCAAGCACTCCGATGCATGCCGCGCCGTCCAAATCTTCTACTGCGATCTCCGGCATCTCCATCTCCGGATTCAGCTGATAATCCGGTATCTGTCCGTCAGATTCTTCTGCCTGCTCTCCCTCATCAGAGATGCTCTGGTTCTTGTCTCTATATTCTTCCAACAGCTTCTCTCTGCTTTGCTCTGCCCGATAACCGTCCCAGAGATTGTATGCAGAAAGAGCAAGGGCTGCCGCGAAAAGCAGCAACCCTGTGATTGTAAATATCTTTCCTATCTGATTCTTTCTCTTCTTGCTCATCTATTCTTCTCTTCTTTTCTATCCCGTAAAACTCTTCCCACCAGCAGACAGATAGCACCTGCAAACAAAAGCACAAGTACCGGCCACCAGAGCTGTCCTGTCTGTGGAAGCTTGTCTGATGTTTTGTCTGTTGTTTTTTTTACTGTTTTATCTGTTGTTTTATCCGTCGGCTTCTTCGATGGTGGATTCGCTTCTCCATCCGGCTTTCCCGGCTTCTTTGTTGTATTTGTCAAGACAACTGTATTTCCTTCACGCGCAACAGCAACTGTATACCCCTTCGGCACCTCTGCCTCTGACACACTCCAGCGCATCAACGTGGAAAGATTCTTCCATGTATAGGACCACTGGTTTTCTTTCGTAAGTGTCTGACGGTCAACAACTGTTGTATTCCCCTCCACATCCGTCTGCAGCAGCTCTACCACGATAGAATCCGGGCGTTCTTTCTCCTGATCCTGCTTCCACACTTTCAATACATGAATCTTCGTCTCTTCTGGATTTCCCGGTTTGTCGTTCTTCTCGAACTTCAGAACCGCTGTCACCTGATAAGGATCTGTCCCTTCTGAAGTTTCCTTTGAATCCTCCGGCAATGCGATCAATGCTGTCTGTGGCTCATAGATCTGTGTCTTGCCGTCTTCCTGCAGCTCTGTTGTCTGTCCCAGCACAAGATAAAGTCCCCAGTTAAGATCTGTAAAACATACGGTTCTGTCCGACCCTGATATGAGTACTGCATCTGCTGTGATTCCATCACGTCTGATATAGTCCGCCAGCGCATCCGCTGTCCCCTGCCAGCCCTCCTGGCTCTTCTGCTCCAGTGAGACCGGATACTTCTGGAATTGTTCCGTCAATGTAAAACTGCCCGACTCCTCATACTCTGCCACACGGTACAGAGACAGCTCCATCCCCTCAACCGGGCAGACGAGCGAGATGCTCCCCTTCTGCGTACTCTCTTCTTCCGCTGCCAGAACCGGATTGCCCTTTGAGATTCCGAGTATCCCGGTCAGCGCAATGAGAAATGTCAACACATATATCATATAATTCCTGTCTCTGTGGCGGATTCTTTTCTTTGGACTTCGCATGTTCTCCCTCCCACTGATCAATTTATCTGTTACTGTTCACACGATGTGCGACCAGCAACGCATCTCGCCATTTTAAATCGCCTTTGGCGATGGGGCGAGATGCATTCAAGTCAAAACACGCATCCTCCGTGTCAATCAGCGGAGTGATTGACACGGGAGTGAACAGTAACATTTATCTTCCTCTACTTTTTCTGTTTCTTTCTTGAACGCCGGATTGATAGATCCACTACAAGAAAACTAATGATTAAAAGCGGAATCGCAACACATACCGCAACTGTCAAACTGCTTACCTCAGCCGCATCCGATGTCACTCTGGAGTCATCTCCCGAACGATTTTCAATCCGATGTCCGCGCACCAAAAGTCTCTGCGTGTTGATTCCATATGGTGTACATGTAAGAAGCGTACACAGATCCTTTCCATCTTCAATCTCAAGCAGGCCATAATCTTCCGGCTCGACAATACTGATCTGGTCAATCTCATACGTCAATACCTTATCATAAATGTGTAGAAGAAAGATATCTCCCTTTTCCAACTTATCAAGGTCTGTGAACAACTTCGCACTCGGCAGTCCTCTGTGCCCGGATAATACACAGTGCGTGCCCCTTCCTCCAACCGGAAGAGACGAACCTTCAATATGCCCGATACCAACCTGCAGAACAGAATCCTCTACACCATGATATATCGGAAGCTTACAGCGAATCTCTGGGATTGTGATATATCCCATCATTCCGGTTCCATTTGCATCCAGAAGACTATCATATAAAGTATCTTCCTCTTCTGATGGTGTAAAGCGTCCTCCATTCGTAATCAACGTCTGGTTGTACTCCTCTGCCGCCGCCAGCGCCTGCTCCTTCTCCTGATCATCCATCTTCTCTATCTGCTTCGAATAATCCGCAACCGCCTGCGTCTGATGCTTCGAATTCCAGAAATTACTAATTGTCGGATACAGCAGTAAGGACAAGCCTGTAAGAAAGATGATTCCCGCAATTATTGTTGAAATATGCTTTCTCATGTTACAATCCTCTCCTTGCTGCTGTATGGGGAATGATGAAACACATTCCCCGTACAGCAAAATTACTTCATTCTTATCTCACTTACATACCTAAAATCGAGCAACAATTATTTCATTCTCTTCTTTGTAATCAGTACAACTCCAGATCCAATTACAAGGATTGCACCGAAAATGTAGAACAGAGCTGTTCCCATTCCACCTGTGGATGGGAGAAGGGAACCAGTGTTATTGAGGACTTTGACATCTCCTACGTTAACTTCTTCTACTTCATTAACATAAATCTTGCCCTCATCATCAATCTTAATCGTTATCGGGGCTTTCAGCTTATTGTATCCAGCTGGCTGTTGTGTCTCAGTGAGGTAATATGTACCTGCGTCAAGACCTTGGATTTTGAATTTACCGGTAGCTGTAGTAGTTACTTGTTCTTCTCCGTTTGAATCAACCAAATACTCCTCCTCTGCTGTACCGTTCTTCTTTCTTAACTTAATGATCTCCTTTGTGTTTGGAGTAGTAACACTGTCTTTACTTAATGTGAAAGTTGCATCCTTAAGTGCTGTCTCCTTATTATCTTTCAGTGTATATTTGAATACTGGAATTTCAAAAGTTCTTGTAGTTGTTGTAGCTGTCTCTGTTTTATTATTATCTCCATATGTTAATTTTGTCTCATTCTTATTTCCCGTATTTCCAATCTCAGCTTTATCATTTAATGTTGCGGAATATGTAACGATAAGCTGATCATCGTTTTCTAATGTATCGCAGAGTGCTTTTTCGAATTTCACTTCAAATGTACATTTTGTCCCTTCTGTCTCTGTTCCTGGTTTAACTAACGCGTATTGAGCAGCTTTCAGAGTTTCCTCCGATCCATCATTTTTTTTCTTTAATTTAACATTTACTGAGTTAGCATCAAATGTCAGTCCGTCACTCATTGTATCATGCAATACGTAATTTTCAGCACCTTTTTTGGCTGTAATTGTTGTCTTAAAGTTTACTTTCTGACCAATATCTGCTGTATTCTCATTTCCCCAAGCACTATTTTGATCTCCTTTAGAATCTTCTTGAACTTCTTTCTTCACAGAAGGTACACCGTTTTTTTCTTCAATCGTTGCAGTTGACTTCGTTGTATCAAGACTACAAAGTGCACCTGCACTTGAATCTACTAAATAGTAACCAAGTGGAAGTCCAGTAAATTTCACTGTTTCTGCATTTGCATGTTCATTCTTTATGTCTTGCGAATCAAATTTCGATTGATTCGCACTATTTTCCGCATATTCCAGTGCCTCCTGTGCTAATTCTGCCGCTTTGTCTTCACTCACTTTAGATTTCCAAGTTACATATCCATTATCATTAATATCTACATACTGGGAACCTTTACCAGGCTCTTTAAAGAATTCATCCCATCCCTTTGCCGGTTTATAAGAATAGAGACCTATTTCTTTCCCATCTGTATCCTGCTTAGAATCATAACTCTCTAATGTTAAAATCTTATAAATTTTATAATCCTGACCAACTATTGCATTATTAATTGTGATAGTTCCCGTTCCTTCTGTTCCTGCCTCCGCAGCTCCTACCACGCTACACATTCCTAACACCATCATAATTGAGAGCATTATGGCAGTAATTTTTTTAATGACCTTCATTCTTTTTCCTCCTTGATCTTCGGTTACCACCCCCCAGTTTTTTCAGGGCAGGGAAGTACACTCTCTCTTTTTATTTTTTTGTATATCCTATCAGCATGAACAGTCCCGCACAGAATATCATTAGCGTTCCTGCCACTCTGTAAAAAAGAGTTCCACAACTACCTGTCGAAGGTAGTATTTTGGTTTGACTCTGATTTGTTACAATCACCGTATCACCACATTGAGCAGCATTTCCAATCGTATTCTCTCCATTTGAATTTCCTTCTTTAGAATACTCTACGGTATACTGCAAGTTGTTTATTGTTGCTTCTTTTGAAACTTTAATTGGTTGGTTGTTATCATCCAACTCAAATACATAATATGTTGTATTTAGATCTAGATTCTTGAATTTCGCTGTTTTTGCTTTAGTGTCACCCGGACTATAAGTAATAGAAACTATATCCAGCGGGGAGTTGCTTCCTTCTGGATTGCTATAAATACCAAATCTATAGGTTCCACTTACTGGATTGCGAGAATTTCCGGCCGCGTCATTGATAAAGGCTTTTTCTACAACAATACCTTTTTGTTCATTATAAATTTCTAAGAAGAAATTCTTGGTATCGTATGCAACTTTATATTTCGTATCATCTTTCATTTGTTCACAATACTCAATATATGCCGTTGCCGCTTCTGGATATTTCCCTTCCACTTGCTTAACGCACATAATATAATGTGGCGTCTCATCCAATTTATATCCATTTGCTGCCTTTGTTTCTTTCACCTCATAGATTGTATTAAAATCCATTGTGAATTGATTTGTATTAATCACACAAGTACCGTCTTGTATTATAGCTTTCACATTTTTAGCGTTGTCTTTATGTTGAATCTGACCATTTTTCATTTCACATTCATAAACTTCAAATTCAACTCCATTCATTTTATTGCTTGTATTATCTTGATCAATTTTTCTAATTGTCAAGTTCGGATGTGATGTAGTTCCGCTGCTTCCACCCACACTTAACTGATATGAAAATTGTTCAATTTTATTAGTTGTTCCGCCTTTTGCACTATAAGACTTCCAATGAACAGAATTCTGTAGTGGTACCTTTTTATTCGGAGCAATATTGACTGTTACGGAATACGTAATCTCAACAGGTGTTTCATCCGGAATCACAATTTCAATCGTCTTATCTTTTGGGTTATACGACGATTGGATTTCAACTTGCTCTTTGGTTTTTATATTTGTTGCCTTCAAAGATTCACTGTCGAAACTTAAGTATTCACCCAACGTATCAACTAATGTTAGTTTCTCTCCTTCTGCAGTTAATAGCTTTTGGCCTCGTGAATTTGCAACAATTGTATAAGTTACTTTTTGGCTTTCGTTTGATGATGTAGTTGAATAACCATTTTCTTTCGTCAGATTCATATCTTTTATCTTGGCATCCGCCATAGCTGTCGCCAAATCTTTGCGACCATCCTCACTTTGAAGAATTACTTTGTTCGTAAATGTCTTTTCCTCACCACCAAGTAAAACATTCGGATCCGTCACTCTACAGACAACCTGAACATCAACAGATCCTTGGTCTTCTATATGATCTGCTTGAAATCTTCCCAATTGAATCAGTGCCTGCTTCTTATCATTACGTACATAATAGATTGTACTTTGTGATTGCTTATCATCATTCGTCGAGTTATTTTCTACTTTTGTCCACTCACTTCCAAGATCTGCAATCTCTGATGATTCAACATTGGTAGCATTTGCACCTTTCCATTTTATACGGATATATGCAAGTTCCATCCCCTCTGGGATTTCTTCCAGAATGCGATAATTACTATTCAGTCCACCGCCATGATTCACTTTGAACGCCCATGCTGCATATATGCCACTGCCGGTATCCTTCAATAAATCACTACAAATTTTACCAGAATCCCCTTTATCTGCTCCATCTATTGATGAATCCGTCGTCACGTTCTTTCCATCATAAGTAAATACCTGACCTAACTCTTTTAAAATCTCTCCACCATGATACAGCTTCTGATCAGCAGATCCTATTTTTGTTTGAGTTTCTCCCGGCTCTGTTTTATATATCTCATTTCTATAAGTGTACGGTTTACGATATTGGTCCGGTAAGCTCTGCGGCTCTGTTCTGACAATGATATAAAGTGTTTGGCCATCTCCAAGTGTAATATCTTCTTTTGCCTTGAAAATCAAATTATTATAATTGTCACCACTAAAACCACTTTTATCTTGTTGATATTTTAGTTCAAATAAAGAACTTATATCCTGCTTACTAGAATTTGCATTCTGAGTTTCAAATTCTTCAAAGCTGCTATATCCTTTTATCTCACCTAAATCTCCTTTGTAAATACCGGCGATGGAGGCTTCATTCTTATGTATAAAAGAATCTGTCAATCCATTATCCCATGAAATTGCATCTTTTATTTCAGTATCTTTTTTAATTGCAGAACCATTTACTTCAATAATCCAATAAAGCTTACCATTCTGCCACGTTGTTGCATTTTCTTCCGGTTCTTCATAATACCAGGCTTTTTTTGCAGCATTCAAATGATAATTTCCTTGCAATATAACTTCTACAGAAGAATTCACATTGTCAAATGTAAATTTCTCATCTGATCCATATTTTTTAACTTCATCCGTTAATTTGAATGTATTAGTAACCTTTGTTTCACCAATTGTACTTAAATCTACAGGCTTTGCATAATATTCAAATTGATACGAATAGTTGTTATTTTTCCATCCTAGTTGAGACAGTTTTAAACTAAATGATGTTTGGTCATCAATTTTAACCCACTTCGTTCCAGCTGCTTTATTTGAAGTATCATATGCTGTTATCTTCACATACCCAACATATTTCATAGCATCTTTATCTAAACTGTCAGTTAAAGTAGCTCCGGTTACATCAAACTGTCCCTGAGTCTGATTAACTTTAACCATATACTGATAGCAACCTTCTGGAACTATAAATTCAGTTTCTGTGGAACCTTGCGTTATTGTTCCTGAAGAATCATAGACATATATATTCGAAGTACCCTCTTGATTCTCCATTGAAATCGTTTCGGATTGATTCGTGACCTTAGGCTGTTTCTTCTGAACCCATGAATATTCATTTAGCTCAAGTTGCTGCCAAACTCTGTTTATCTCTTGTCCACCTTTTTCATTATCAACATATGCTAAATAACGATTCGTAATAGTCACCTTGTCAGACTGCATTGCCGCATACACTTCCGGTTTAACCGTTATCTTGTATGTTACATAATAAGAATCTCCCGGATAGATTGTGATCGGACTTCCATTCAGTTTGCTTACTTTGAATCGTGTAGGATTGCTATTTGTATCCGTCCAATTCTCCTGATAATCATCATTACCATTTGCCCATGATATTGTTAGTTTGGTGTAGTCATAAACTGTCTCTGCTTCACCCGCTTTTTTCACATGAAGTTGTACAGAAGTACGATCATAAGAAATATATGGGCGCATCTTCGAATCTGTATTAAATTTATCTGGATAATCTAAATAATCCCTAAATTCAAATTTTTGTATAGGATAATTACTATTCGAATTCACATCAAACTTTATTTTATATGCTATCTCATAACTTCCGTCAGCATTTTTCTTGTAGTCCTTTCCATCTTCTTGTTTAATTATTGCTTTCGGAATCATGTCATAACCAATACTTACATTAAACGTAGCCTGTTTTTCGCCTTTTAAATACGTTGTAGATTCTGTATCTTTTCTTGTATATGCTTTCGCTTCATTAATAAGATCTTTATTGCTAAATGTAGCATTCTCTTTTAACTTTACATAATAAGTTAATGTACGACTCTCTCCTGCTTCCATTTCAGCAATATTCCAGACAAAACTACCTGGTTCACTAATAGCAGTAGAATCTGTAATTGGATCCGGAATCACTTGCTCTGTCAATGCATTCGTCAAATAAATCTTTCCGGCTACCGGACTGGAATTACCAGTAATTGTTTCATATGGATTTAGAGCATTCTCAGTAGGAGGAAGCGACGTTTCATTTTTATCAATACCAACATATGTCACTAAATCTTTATTCTGTGTAAATTGATCCACTACATAGACATTCTTACATCCATCTTCACCGGCTGTGACTGTGATTGTATATTTGATATATTCACTATTTTTATCGTCTTTACTGCACTGCTTGCCTACTGTAACATTTCCGTAACGTTCATAATAATCAGGATCTAATTTTACTGTAATATCACCTGTTGGTGTATGAACTGTTGTTTGATTAGTTTTTGAATCTACTGAACTTAATTTAAGTTGAGCAGATACAAAAAACTCTCCATCAATCGTTTTATCTTCGCCCAGCTTGTTTAAAATATCTTCGTTATATTTAACGACTACTTTTCCATCTGTAGAAACAGTAATAGTTCCAATCACTTCATCCTTATCATTTTTTATATCACTTGTAGTTATATTCTTAATACGAAAAACATCCGGAAGCTGATAAGTAAAGGAACCACCGGAATTCTTCAACTCTGTTACTGGAATTCGTGTGAAACCAACTTTGATCATCATGCTCGAATCGTCTGGTCGAATAGCAGTTTCTCCACTTGGAACTTCTTTTTCAACACCATTCTCTCTGTATGTCAATTTAACATACGTAATATTCTCCGTATGCTCATTCAGCACATACTCACCTGTCACCCCAGTTGTCTCATCCGCTGTGGTTCCTGCTGTATCTCCATTTTCTCCGTTCTGAGTTACATTTCCATCATTCGACATCTGAACCTGATCCTGACTTTGACTCTGATCCTGGCTCTGATTTTGATTCTGCTCCTGACTTTGTCCCGAATTCTGCTCCGGTGTCTGCTGTGGATCTTCCCCTGATTGATCTTCCAATGTCTTATCATCTGCATAACACGATTCGGTATGTGTGTGTTCTGTTTTTCCGCAAGTCAGCTGTCCGTCACTCGAATAGCATTCTTCTGTATGGCTATGCTCTTCCTGACCACAGACTGTCTTTCTCTCCAGCGTGATTGCCGGGAGAATCAGCGCATAGACCGTACAGAAAACAACTACACAGGACAGACACAGAATCATCTTTCTCCACCGTTTTAACCGGGTTTTGTCTTTTAATAATCTTCTGATATAATCCGTTCCTTTATTCTGCACAAATCCACCTTCTTTTTTCTGGTGTGTATCTGCTGCCTTCTTGTGTTAGTCTTCCCTTCGATACCTTATATACTAAACTAATTATTTATTATTTGTAACTGTTCAGAGCCAAGCAAAATTTCAAAAAAGGTTTAAAATGCTTGCATTTTTTAGACCGTTTTTGAAATTTTATTTGGCGGATACGACACACCTCCGAAATGCGTAGCATTTTGGAGGTTGGCTCTGAACAGTTACTATTATTTCACTGTATGCTTCCTATTTTATTCAACGGCCAGATCCGGAATATGATCTGTCCCTCTATCTGGTCTTTTGAAATATCACCGATTGCGGTGCTTCTTGAATCGACCGATGTATCTCTGTTATCTCCCATCAGAAACCAATGTGCTTCTGATACCTGATGTGGGAGATCAATGTCGCAATTTCCAAGTGCTTTTTCTGTCAGATACGGTTCGTCCAGTGTCTGTCCATCAACCGTCACATTTCCGTCCATATCAATATCAACCCACTGTCCCGGACCTGCGATCACGCGCTTGATCAGGAGCTTATTCCCCTGCCAAAATGCAACGACTTCTCCTGTCTTCAGCTGATTGGTCTTCACTGATACTACAATCTGCCCGGCTTCCAATGTCGGTGACATGGAAGAACCGTAGATCTGCAGAACCGGCATCCACAGGGTTGCCACAAGAACAGAAATTGCCGCAACTACAAGCAGCACTGCGATCGTACCGCGGAGCGTTCTTTGATATACCGCCCGGTGTCTCAGCCTCTTCTGTTCGTTCTCAACTTCTTCTATTGTAGGGATATTAACTGAATGTTCTTTCTTCTTCACTACTCTAATCTCGCATATTCTTCTTGGCCTGCTTTGTCAGGCGTGCCAATTCTTTTTCCTTTGCTTTTATCGATTTAAGATAAGTATCAGCAGCTTCCTGTGCCGCCTGGAATACGCCACTTAGCTGCACTGCCGCATCAGCGATCGATCCCGCCTTCTCTATCGTGATCTCTCTAGCCTGAAGCTTTGCCTCTGCCTCATCCAGCCTGGTCTGAAGCTCTATCTCCCGCTTCTTCATCTCATAGATCAGATCGATCAATTCGCTTCTTCTTAGATGCTTCAAATCGTTCTTCATACATCATTGACTCCTTTGTCTTGATTTCCTGTTTCTCTTCATGAAACGGTTCGTTCAAATCTAAGACTTTAGTCTTCTTTTTACGTCAAGCAGATTATAGTACACAGATATTCTATCTGTCAATTGCATTTTAGTAATTTTTACCTATTTTCTCGAGTTTTTTTATCATTTTTTCGTATTTTAGACGCATTATTATGTTTTGTCTAGAAATAGATTATGTATTTTGTATTATTTTTTCCTTTTATTCTCCTTATCCTGTATTTCTATTCAGCTATCAGCACTGCCACTCTGAGTTATATTATAAATTTTCTACTTTTGTAAAGGTGAAACGTTTCGCCTTTACAAAAAAGAAAGACCACCGAGAACGGTTTCAAAACTCTGCTCCATTCTCAGCGGTCAATCTTCATAAAGTCAATATTAAAATTCAGCGATCACTGTCTCGCCCTGTACTGCGTCCATTCCTGTATGCAGCTTCATATCCGGATAATCGTCTCCGTTTGTAACTACGAGAATACATGTTTTCTCATATCCGTGTTCTTTGATTTTCTCCGGATCAAATGAAAGCAGCTTGTCTCCTGCGTTTACCTTATCTCCTTCTTTTACGAAGTACTCGAATCCGTCACCTTCCATGTTCACAGTGTCGATTCCTTCATGGATCAAAATCTCTACTCCGTTCGCAAGTGTAAGTCCGACTGCGTGTCTGGAGCCTTCCATCAGCACAGATACTGTTGCGTCACATGGCGCCACGATCACATTCTCTTCTGGCTCGATTGCAAGTCCGTCACCTAATGCTTTAGATGAGAACACCTCGTCTTTTACTTCCTCGATTGGTACTACTTTTCCTGACAGATAAGCCTTTACAACGAATGGCTTATTCTCTTCTGCAGGAGCCTGTTTTTTCTTGAAAAATGAAAACATACCTACTTCTCGCCTCTCTTTTCTTTTAAGCATTGTATATTGGTTCTAATTCCCCCAACCAATGTATCTCTTAAAAGTATAACCCAGAAGTACTTTTCAGTCAATGAATACCTAGGTTTCTGTATCCTATGTATCCTATATTTCTGTATCCTACTGCGTCCTACAATCCCGCCAGATCCACCTCATAGATAAATCTCTCCGGTTCTTTCTCCTGCTGATAAAACATACTCAGATACCAAGGGTAATACTCGATTCCTTCCTTCTCCATCACATTCCCTTTACAGAATACAATCTTTCTTCCAAAATCCCAGTTCTCTACAGCAGACACTTTATTCAATGCCGAATGTTTCTGATAATCATTTCCTGATTTTATTTCCAGAAGATCTACTTTCATTCCATTTTGAATCACGAAATCCAATTCTCCATATTTTTTAGACTCAAAATAATTTAAAGAGAATCCATTTGCTTTTATTATCTGTGCAAATACATTTTCCAAAATACTTCCCATATTTACTTCCATATTGCCCTGTAAGAGTTCGAATTGAATATTCTCCATACAGGAAGCACACAGAAGTCCTGTATCTCCCATGAATAGCTTGAACAGATTTCGTTTCTCGTTAAGCTGCAGAGGCGGCTGCGGCTCTGTCACATTATATGATGGAAGTGCAACGCCTGCGTCACTCAGCCAAAGGAATGCATTCTCATACCGGTTCATTCTTCCATTTTCATCAATCCGATTCAGGAAAAATCGCCTGTTCTTATCATCTAACTGTAAAGCAATACTGTCAAAGATTGCTTTGATTTTTATCTTTTCTGTGCTTTCCGAATATTTTGATATATCCTGTCTGTATAATTCCAGGATGCTTCTCTGAAGTTGTATTACTTTTCCAACATCATGTGTAGTTACATAAGTTTGTACAACATCCGGCATTCCCCCCACAACAATATAGGTTGAAAACAGCTTCAACAAAGTTTCATGCATCACCTTTGGAACCGCTTCATGTTTTTCATAACAGGTCTGTAACGTTTTTAACGTAGATTCCTGTACTCCATTCGCTGTAAGATATTCTTTGAAATTCATTGGATACATATATACGATCTCTTCAAATCCTACTGCATAAGACGGAACTTCCTTGTATCTAACTCCCAGAAGAGATCCTGATTCTATATAATCAAATCTGCCGTCTTCCACAAGAAATTTTATTGCACATCTTGCATTCGGACATTCCTGTATCTCATCGAGGAAAATCAGAGTCTTCCCCGGTTCTAATTCCTTCATCTTAAACGCTGTGAGATTCTCGATGATCGTATTCGCATCTAATTTGCCTTCAAAGATTTTTTCTGCCCCTTTGTCTAAGATGAAATTTATTTCAATAAAGTGTTCGTATTGCTCTTTCGCAAACTCTCGGATGATCGTTGTCTTTCCGATCTGTCTTGCTCCAATGATACAAAGTGCTTTCTTTTTCTTCTGATTTTTCCACGAAATTAATTTCTCTGAGATTTCTCTTTTTAACATTGTTCCAACCTCCTGATATTAGTATTGTAACATTTTTCCGAGGTTATTCAATGTGTTTCGTTACATTTTTCCGCACTTTTTACCATGTTTTGTAACATTATTCTCGCGTTCCGATCAGAATCTTCTTTCCTTCAAATGCAAATCCGTAATGTCGAATCTCTTCTTTTTTGAATCCACGTGCAAAAAGTGTCTATATCAGAACCTTTTATCGTTCCTTGATATAGACACTTTTTTTAATAGTCATTCTATTAACTAATTGATATTTTCGCCGTTTGTTGAAATAACTTCTTTATACCACTCGAAAGAATCTTTCTTTCTTCTGGACAAGTCTCCTGTTCCATCGTTATGTTTATCCACATAGATGAATCCATATCTCTTATCCATCTCACCGGATCCTGCACTGACAAGGTCGATGCATCCCCATGGTGTATAACCCATCAGATCTACACCATCTTCCTCTACCGCCTTTTTCATTTCTGAAATGTGGTGTTGCAGATATTCTACACGGTATGGATCGTGGATGCTTCCATCCTCTTCTAAAGTATCATATGCTCCAAATCCATTTTCTACAATAAACAATGGTACTTTGTAGCGATCTGTAAACCAGTTCAATGAATAGCGCAGTCCAATCGGATCAATCTGCCATCCCCATTCACTTGCCTTTACATACTGGTTCTTTATACGATCCTTTTCTCCACGGTAATCATATTCCGGATTGTCTGGTTCTGCTTTTGTACAGAAAGACATATAATAACTGAAACCGATGTAATCGACACAGCCCTGTTTTAACACTGCAAGATCTTCTTCTGTTACGTCAATCTTAAGGTCTTTTCTTTCCCAGTATTTCAAAATATTTACAGGGTATTCTCCTTTTACATGCACATCTGTATAATAATATCTTTTCTGCATGGCTTTTTCAGCCTGCAGTATATCTTCCGGACGGCAGGTAGCCGGATAAATCGGGCACATTGCGATCATGCAGCCAATCTGAAATTCCGGATTGATCTTATGTCCTGCTTTTATCGCTTCGGCACTGGCAACCAGTTCGTAGTGAGATGCCTGATACATCAATTCTTCTACATTTT
>OIWK01000349.1_pt1 | contig 49568 bp, 37 predicted proteins | sample 1587401 | NCBI WGS metagenome assembly OIWK01 (sample SAMEA3888911, study PRJEB22519) | human gut metagenome | biome: human gut; feature: human-associated habitat; material: faeces | place: Denmark | collected 2009 | reverse complement strand
TATAATATATTTATTGTATCAGAACAAGTGTTTTTGCGATTTTTTATGAATTTGAACAGATATGCTCGAATGTGCAATTCATCCCATCACCTATAGGTGAGGGAATTCTTGCTACGGTTGTTAAATTTATATATTATATTTAATATTTCAAAATATTTAACAAAAATGAAAGTAATGACTTTACAAAACCATTATAACATGAATATTATAAAATATAAAGTAAAGTATATACTTTACTTAAAGATATTTTACAGGGAATGAAAAAGAGGCTGCTTATTGCTATTTTGGGGTATTTTCTCCAGTCACCCTGAGGGGACATTTGATGTGATACTTATGGATATTATGATGCCTCTGATGGACGGATACGAAGCCACACGCCAAATCCGGAAGCTTGACAGGACGGATGCTTCTTCCATTCCCATCATCGCACTGACCGCCAATGCTTTTGCAGAAGATGTCCGCCACGCACTGGACTGTGGCATGAACGCACATCTGGCCAAACCACTGGATGTGGAAAAAATGATCCATACGATTGCCCTGTCTCTGTAAAGAAATATTTTTCTGCAAATATTGCACAGTCACAGATTCAGTGCTATCATTCTAAAAAAACTTAAGGGGTAAAGTATATATTAAAGTATATATTTTACTCTCGGCATAACTATTATTTAACATTTTTATTTACAGGTAAAATACATGCAAAAAAGAGATAAAGGCTTTACCCTGGTTGAACTTATAGTCGTGGTCGCAATCCTGGCAATTCTTGTCGGACTTCTGGCGCCTTCTTACACAAAATATGTGGAACGAAGCCGCGAATCAACAGATCTGGCAAATGTCCGCACTGAGTATGGTGAAATGATGGCAGATATAAATCTGGATGGCAAAGATCCCGAAAAGGCTAAGAGAACAGTTAAGCTGAAACAGAAAATAGATGACTGGCAGTCTGCAGAAACTATCACCATCGCCGGGATTTCCCATACTGTAGGTGACGAAGATACTGCCAATTGGAAAGGGATTCCAGTCGCCAATGGAACATGTGAGATTTCCCTTAATGATGATAACAGTGTGAGATTTACATGGTCAGGTGGAAATGAGAGTGGCGGGAAAAAATATCCGTTTAATATTGGCGAAGACCTACAGGCTCCTCTCCTCAAGAGTAATGTATTAAATTTACTGGATCCAAAGACTAACTATGAAATTGATTCTCGCTGTAAAAAGTCAACGAATGATATGGTTAATAAAGTCAAAGAAAAAATAGGAGATGATAGCTTACTACAACATGGTACCTGGGCATATCTGAAACGCCCCGGCACTCAAGACAGCTATCTGTTCTGGACTTCCGTCAATACTGATGACGTTGGAGCAGACAAGACTATCCCCGTGCTTATTAATAAAGGTAACAATTTCTATATTTCCGAAACAACAACTGCCACTCGCAATCCTGGCAATAAAACAAATGAATATGTCGCAATTTCAGATCACCTCGTATCCGGCAGTGACTTTCAGAATATTCTCAAAAAAGGACAAGAATATTCTACTTTAGAAGCCGCTTACAATGCATATGAAAAGTTACTTACCGAAGGTAAATATGTGGAATATAAGGATACTCTGCCGAAATCATAAAAAACTCCCTGCTCAGACCAGAAATAAAATATTTCCGGTCGGGCAGGGAATTTCTTTCTTCACTGATTATCATACCGCATCCTTATACACTCTCTGGATATGCATTGCCAGATATCCTGTCTCTGTTTCATCCAGCTTATGTCCAATACATCCTTCCAGGTTTTTACAGATGTCAGTGGCAACCTTATAGGCCTGGGGATACTGATCCAGCATATATTCATTCATGTCCAGATTCAGCTTCTCTCCTGTAGATGCACGCGCTACCATATACTTCATATGGTTCATCAGACGATTATAGGACAGTGACAGTACATCGATTGGTTTACCTGTTGCTTTCTCGATCATATCTATACACTCTCTCACTGCTCTTGCAGTCTGCATGGCAACAGATACCTTCTCGTCACCAATTGCAGAATGAATATGCAATGCCACATATCCAACCTCATGATCATCAATCTCTATCTGAAGTCTTTCTCTCAGAATTGTTTTCAGTGTTTCCGCAACTTTAAATTCACTGTAGAAAAGAACCTTGATATCCTCTGTCAGCGGATTGCTGATCTGCTCATTTCTGCGGATTCTTGCGACTGCAAAAGAAATATGGTCAGCAAGTGGAAAAAGAATCCCTCTGTCTATGGAATCTCCAAACACTTTCTGTGACTCTGTCAGAATTGCATCTGCAATCTCCAGATACTCCGGCTCTATTCCCTTTACCAGTTCCTTCGCAGATCCACGCTCTGTCTCCTGTTCCAGACGATATGTAGTGCATCCCTCCGGCTTATCAAAACGCTGGCTGACCTTTTTTCCAAAGCCAACACTTTTGATTTCCAGATCCCCCCTGCAAAAAGGTCATCCTTTTCAATTCACGTGCGTAAAAAAACAGTCAGATAATCAAGATGTCATCTCTTTTGATCATCCAACTGTTTTTTGATAACAATATTATTCCAGTGTCTCCACCGCAAACAACGGTTCACCGGCCTTAATCTCACCGTTTGCCAGAAGTCTGATCCTCTGGTTGTCTTCCGGTTCAGTATCAAGGATAGGGGAAGTGATAGACGGAGCATTAGCAGTTAAGAACTCCAAATCCAGTTTCATCATCGGATCACCTTTTTTCACTTTCTGACCCTCTGTTACCAGGATTTCGAAGCCTTTTCCTTCTAGTTTTACAGTGTCGATTCCCATATGAAGAAGCATAGGGATACCGGAATCTGTCTGGAAACCTATAGCATGTTTTGTATCAAAAATAAACTCAACTTCACCGTCTGCAGGTGCATATACAGTACCTTCTGTTGGTGTCACCACTGCACCGTCACCCATCATTTTTCCTGCAAATCCTTCATCCGGTGCATTAGAAAGATCTGCTGCGATTCCGTCTACAGGGCTGTAAATGATTGCTGTTTTTCTGATCTTTTCTTCTTTTACAGGTGCCAAGGACTGTGCTGTACCTGCATTTTTGTCCTCAACCTCTGCACTGTTCTGTACATTATCCGGTGTCTCATCTGCGAATTCGTTGGGAGCAGTCTCCAGATATTCTTCCAGCTTCGCCTTGATAACAGTTACATGAGGTCCATAGATAACCTGTACGCCCTGTCCTTTTTTTACGATTCCTCTGGAATCTGTCTGTTTCAGAAGTTCATCACGAACTTTCTCAGGCTCTGCAACTGTGATACGAAGTCTGGTCGCACAACAGTCAACATCTACGATATTTTTCTTTCCGCCAAGGCCTCTGGTGATCAGTTCACTTACCGGATCACCGGAGGTTGCTGCAGCTGCACCGGCTGTCTTTCCGGCTTCTTTTCTTGCATTTACATCAGCTTTTGTATAAAGCTTTGTCTCTGTATCATCATCTTCACGTCCAGGAGTCTTGAAATTAAATTTCCTGATCATAAATGTAAAGATTACATAATACAGGATAAAGTAAATAATACCAACCGGAATGATCCTCAGCCAGCTTGTTTTTGCATTTCCCTGCAGGATACCAAAGAGGAACAGGTCAAGGAAACCGCCTGAGAAAGTAAGTCCTACTGCAATATTCAGCATATGTGCGATCATATAAGCCGCACCTGCCAGGATCACCTGAACTACGAACAATGCCGGAGCTACAAACAGGAATGAGAATTCCAGCGGTTCAGTGATACCAGTAAACATACATGCCAGCGCTGCGGAAAGAAGAAGTCCGCCTGCCGCTTTTTTCTTCTCAGGTTTTGCACAGCGATACATAGCCAGCGCTGCTCCCGGAAGACCAAAAATCATAAAGATAAACTCACCAGAGAAATATCTGGTTGCATCCGCACTGAAATGTGCTATATTTGCAGAATCAGCAAGCTGTGCAAAGAAGATATTCTGTCCGCCCTGCACCACCTGTCCTGCAACTTCCATAGTTCCGCCCACTGCTGTCTGCCAGAATGGCATATAAAATACATGATGCAGCCCAAAGGGGATCAGTGCTCGTTTAATAATACCAAAAATCAGAGTTCCCAGATATCCACTGCCTGTTACCAGACCGCCCAGAGCATAAATACCGTTCTGAACTGCCGGCCATACAAAATACATCAGGATTCCCACAAACATATATACGATCGTGGAAATGATCGGTATAAATCTTGAGCCGCCAAAGAATGACAGCGCATTCGGAAGCACAATTTTGTGGAAACGGTTATGAAGTGCCGCAACACCAAGACCTACGATAATACCGCCGAATACACCCATCTGCAGAGACTGGATCCCGCATACAGAAGTAATGGTTCCTTCCAGTACATCTGCTGCTATCTGACCGTCTGCTGTGATTTCATTGTTGATAAGAAGCATGGCACTGACAGCCACATTCATAACGAAATATGCAATCAGCGCAGAAAGAGCAGCAACCTCTTTCTCTTTCTTTGCCATACCAATGGCAACACCAACAGCAAAGATCAGCGGCAGATTGTCAAATACAGCACTTCCAACCTTGTTCATAATGATCAGAAGAGAATTAAGTAATGTTCCACTTCCCAGGATCTTCTGCAATCCATAGGTAGCGATGGTTGTTTCATTTGTAAAGGAACTGCCGATACCAAGCAGCAAACCTGCAACAGGGAGAATTGCGATCGGAAGCATAAAGGATCTTCCCACACGCTGCAAAACTCCAAAAATCTTGTCTTTCATGTTCTTTTGTCTCCTTTTCCTTATTCGTGCGAATAAACCGTCTTGTTTCCGGGAGATTAAAACCTTCTGACATATGATTATTCCGCGTTTTACCACAAAGAATACATCAAAAAAAGGCACTAACCCCCATAAACATTAAAAAATAACATTTATGACCGGTTAATGCCTGCCTGTCCAGTAACACACCAAATCTGTGCTATACTATAAAGGATTATTTATTCCCTGTCAAGATACTCAGGAAAATTTTTTACAAAATATTTTTGCATTTCATGAATCGATCTCTGTAATGACCATTTATTATTTTTCAAGGCCACAACATTCTCTGCATCCTTCCGATCTGATAGAAATTTATTGATTTCCCACTGCCACAGGCTGCACGTTCAACTTGATCACTCTGTCTTCCCATTTTAATCCATTCAGATCTACAGAAATGTACACCCATTCATCGCTGAATTTAAGCTCTTTTCAGGGGGATTTTATCAGTTTCTCTCTTCCAGATATTCCAGACATTCATTCACTCCTTTAATACCAAGTTCCTTGCACACTTTATCCTGAATTTCCACCAGACATTTCAAAAGAAGAGGATTGAACATTCCGCATTCTCCCTTCAGGATCATTTCCATTGCCTTCTCATGAGAATATGCTTTCTTATATACCCGGTCACTTACCAGGGCATCATACACATCTGCCAGTGATACCACCTGTGCAGATATGGGGATTTCTTCTCCCTTCAAACCATCCGGATATCCTTTTCCATCATAACGTTCATGATGCCAGCGGCATATTTCGTAGGCATATTTCATCATCTCTTCATCATGATACATTTCCAGACTGTCAAGCATCCGGGCACCTATGATCGTGTGCTGTTTCATGGCTTCAAATTCTTCCTTTGTAAGCTTTCCGGGTTTATTCAGGATTTTTTCATCAATTCCAATCTTACCGATATCATGAAGTGCGGACGCTGTGGCGATCATATGCTGCTGAGACCAGGAAAAATCGTAATTCTCTGATTTTCGCGTCAGTTTCTCCAGCAAAAGCTGAGTCAGAATATTAATATGCAACACATGAAGCCCGCTTTCACCATTTCGGAACTCTACAATCTGACTGAGAATCCCGGTCATCATACGGTTGTTTTTCTCTTTCTCATAAATCTGATCTGTTACCAGATGGATCAGACGCCTTTGCTTGGCATAAAGCTTGATCATATTGATAACCCGCTGATATACCACCTTAGCATCAAATGGTCTGCTTATATAATCTGAAGCCCCCAGTTCGTAGGCACGGCGGATATAACTCTCTGATCCTTCACTGGAAATCATGATCACCGGTATATCCTCGATCCATTTATCTCTGTTCATATAGGCGAGTACTTCAAATCCATCCATTTTGGGCATAATAATATCTAACAGGACCAATGAGATTTCAGTTCCATACTGCTCTAACATCTTCAGAGCCTCTTCCCCGTCACAGGCCTCCAGTATCCGGTATTCTTTTCCCAGAATTTCCTTAAGTATCTCTCGGTTCATTTCAGAATCATCAACAACCAGAAGCTGGGGCAGGTTCCTTTTTTCCATCTTGTCTGTATTTTGCTTCTGCTCCCACCGGGTCACTACTATATTTTTATGTCCCTTGGCCATATACATAAGTCGGTCTGCTTTGGTGAGTGCTTCCTCCAATCTGCCATGGGTAAACATAGCTCCACCAATGCTCACTGAAAGCTTCAGACGATTAAAACCCGGAATATGCGTCGCATGGATCTTCTCCTGGATCATACGGAGCTTCTGTGAAAAGACTTCCTTCTCAATTCCGGGCAGGATCAGCAGAAATTCATCTCCTCCATAGCGCACCAGAATATCCGTACGACGGATATAATGCCGAATTACATTCACTACGGTTGTCAGTACCAGGTCTCCTCCATCATGACCATAAGTGTCATTGAACAATTTGAAATCATCCAGATCGATAACTGCAACTCCGGCATTCAAAGACATATTTTTGACTTTTTCCTCAAAATATCTGCGATTATACGCCCCTGTCAGCACATCCTTATACAGCTTTTCACTATATACCGTCAGCTTTTCCGTCAGTTTTTCATATCCTTCCTCATCTGTCAGCGTGTTCTCGTCCAGCTTTTTCAGCATTTCCATTACATAAGGCTCACTGTCAATCTCCAGATACCTTGCAAATACCTGATACATATCAGAATCAAGAAATTCAATTTTGGATGTCTGTTTCTTCTCCTCCAGTGCTTTAAGGGAAATACAATTCTCACATCTTTTATCTTTATTCCAGAAAGCATAACACTGGCAAAGATTTTCTCTTCCTGCAAGCTTACTTTCCATTCCGGCAGCCTGCAGATCACTCCCTTTCAGGAGGCGGACTACATCAAAAATCTCCCGAAGCACCTCCATTTTATTCTCTGCTTCCTGCATCGTCATTTGTTTCCACTCAATCATTATTCCCAGCCTCTCACGAACAACAGCTTTTTTCTGCAATATAAACTTGTATTATTATACCACTTACTCATCATGCAGTACAACAATAATATTTTTTCCTAATTTCTTAATTTCATAAAGGGAGCGCCTCAAAAACAGTCCTTGAGGCGTGCTCCCAACCGGTTCTGACTCCAACTGCCTTATAAACATGCTTCAGCTTGACCTTATATAATAAAAGTGCAATCGCAGTCAACTATATTTGTAATTATGATTGACTTAAAATAATAGAAATACAATTGCAAGTCATCTATAAACAGGATTAAACTTGACCGTACATAACAAAAACGCGATTAAAGTCAATTATAATCATAATTATTCATGACTAAAAAGCCACAGACTGAGCGGATTCCAGTCTGTGACCTGATTAGATTTTTATACTTTCTTTAGAGGACTTTTAAAACATATTTTGTTTCTTTATTTTCCCGACAGGGGTGCGACCCCGCCAGACCTGTTCAGTATTAATACCAGTCCCGGCAGAGGGTTCCCCCCTAACTGCCTCTATCAGTTAACTCATGCCAGGTTTTACTATTCCAATTTGTTCTAAAACATGTTATACTCAAAAAGCTGTCGAACCTCCAGCAGAAAAGAGGTGGACTCCATGGAAGAAATTCTCACCACATTTCTTGTCTCTGTTATAGCAGGCGTAGTTAGCTACTACATATGCAAATGGCTGGACAGCAGACGATAGACAGCAACAGTCTAAACGGAATAGTTCACCGTAACAAACAAGGAAGCCCCCAGAGCTGGCATCCCGACAGGGGCGTCCCCAACCGATGAGAAATCAGCAACATCTCAAATTTCAGGTATTGAGGATTATTATCTGCCATGTTAAAATGATGATATAAAAATTCATTTTCATTATCTCCAATATCAAAGGAAAGAAGGTGTTTTTTTCGCAATGAGTAATGCAAGAGAAACATTAGATTTTGAACAAAAGCATAAAGAAGATTTACAACGCCTTAGGGGTTTCCGTCTTTTAGATGATGATTTCATGAGCAAAATTTTTGAAGATAAGGAAGGAGTTTTGACTATGTGCAGAGAAATGGAAAATATGAGAAAGGCTGAACGCATTGAAATTGCTAAGCATATGTTGGTTTCCGGTAAACTCACCTATGAAGACATTGCCGCTTTTACAGACCTAACCTTAGAAGAAATCAAGGCTCTGGCCGTGCAAAAAACTGCATAACAAAAATGGCTCTCTACAACACGACTTATTTAGTATATGGGTATGTTGTAGGGAGTTTCTTATCTTACAATACCAGATATCATAGCAGAAAAGCCATCATATTACACTGCGCCTTATTTGAAGCACTTACCAAATAATGGCCGGCGTGTCAACCACGGAATGAAGAAAGCCGCAGGCTGGGTGGACCAGTCTGTGACTTTTTTAGAGAAGTTTTATTTAGTCTCAGTCCGTTTACATTGCAGAAGCGCTTCCAGTTCAGCAACTCTTTTAAGTGCTTCAGCAGTCTCTTTCTGTGCTTCTATTTTTTCTTTTTCAGCAGAATTCGCTCTCTGACGTTCCTTCTCTGTATTCTTGCGTTCAGCTTCCTGACCTTTTTCATACATGATCGTATCTCTCTCAAATCCCTTCATATAGCTTAAAGACACCTCCCCGTCCCGCTTTACAATATCCACCATCTTCTGGATATCTTTCAGTGTATCATTTACTGCATTTGTCTGAGTTGTGTTCTCCATATAGTTCAGGAACTGCCGGAGTTCTTCGGATATGTCATTACACTTTGTACCCTTGGTATACCATACGGTTGTCTGAGCACCATCATCGTATGGCATTTCCGGTTCTTCCACGCACATATTTCGTATCGTATATTTCACTCTGTCATAACCAAAAGGATCATAATTACAGATAAAGATCACGTATACTCTCTTTAACTTTCCAAAATCCTCTCCTGATTTCAGGCTGCGGCTGTCTATGATAGCATGATAAAAGCGGATCCTCTGTGGAAATGCGGCAATATACTTTGCTTTATCGTTCTTATCCGGCTCCAGGTCATAGATGGATGCATCCTCTGACGCATCTATCTCAGCACTGTCATCGCTTTCTACATAAACATCCAGCCGGGCTCCACGCAGATCCGTATTCAATCCTCCATAGGATTTCTGTGCGATCACTTTCAGATTTCGAAACTCCTTGTTAAACAGAAGTTTCAGAATCTTTCGTGTAAACTTCTCTCCCATTTCAGGATATGTCATCATGGCATTGAAGAGAAAATCATCCAGCAGGTTTAGCTCTTCCAGTTTTTTTCTTTCATTCTGCATCTGCATGCTCCTTTCCTTATGATGGAGGAAGCAGCATCGTTTCTACAGAATTTATATGTGCCGTTGTACTGTTTCCACCATATTTATTTCAGTTTCATATGTGGAATCAGATTGACCGAACGGCCTTAGAACTTTCCCAGATATGTAATTTTAGTGTAGCAAATGATGGCCGGCGTGTCAACCACGGAATGAAGAAAGCCACAGGCTGGGTGGGTGCCAGTCTGTGGCTCAGTTAGATTTTTATACTCTCTTTAGAGAACTTTTAAGACAAATTTCGTTTCTTTATTTTCCCGACAGGGGGTGCGACCCCAACTGGTCCCTTTTCTGAGCTGTGCTATTTATTTCTTTTTTTACAAGTTCTTTCATCTTCCACATACAGGCAACAATATCATCTTCTTCCATAGAAGGCGTTTCAACAATTGTAAAACTTTTACATTTAGTACCATCAGAATCTGACCATTGTAACATTGTTCCATTTGCAGCCATCCATTTCCAATCAATAACCGTTGACTCACTACTATCATTTGTCTCTTCTACAAACCCGACAGAGGCTGCGACCCCAATGTCAAGGTTACCATGAATTAGAATAGTCAAATACACTATTTAACTTGACTTCAAAAGTCCTTTTATATTCTCCATTATCAGTTTCTATATAAACTTGGAAATACAAACTCCTATCATATTGCTGCGGCTTATATATCCCTTCATGCCCATTTGATGTGATTCGACCACCATTCCATTGAACCTTATAATCCTGAATCTCTACATTATCATAAAAAACATGTGTTACAAATTTTATGTTCTTATTTAAAATATACGAGGTTACTTGTTCATTATTATCAGGATCTATAGCCTCTAAAGTTACAGAGTACGTATGTTTCTTTTCTGTAACAATCAAATCTGCCTGCATTGTTTTAGTTCTGTCATTAAAGAAAAGATTCTCGGCCCCATCTATATTTACGATAACCTTTATACGATGTTCAGGAATATCATATTCTGCAGTATAATACCATTTTTCGCCATCTACATGAACTCTTTCTGACACTACATCTGCTAAATCTTTATCATCCAAATCTTTTCCTGACCAGTTAATATTTCCAAAAGTCTTATCTTTTTCTGACACTACTCTGCTGCCTACAGAACCATCTGGATAAGCATAAAGCATGTAAAGGGTCATATAATAATTATCTTTATAATATACATTTTCTCCTTTTCCCTGCAAACTCAGTGCATATGCAACTTTAACTTCCATTTCATCATGTATTCTATATACTTCTATATTCTTGTTCTCATCTGTATATTTAATATAATCAGCACACAAAATAAATCCTGAAGGATGTGTTGTTTTATTTGCCGCATCTACCGTAATTTCTGCAGATGTATCATCCTTTGGCTTTATTGAAATTCCTGGATAATCTTTTTTCAAAGACCATTGTATTTTAAAATTAACCCAAAAGTTATCAGAAGTCTCTGGTTTAAAATCAAATCCCCATTTTACAGTTGGAGCACATGAATACGTCTGACCTGCAACAACTGTATCTGCCTTATTTTCATTTAATACAATTTGTGCAGGCATTTTACTACGGACGCTAAAATCAGCAGAATCAGATACTGTTCCATATCCATTTCTATTCTGCAAATTTATACTAACATTGACATTCCATTGTCCTATATCTGAATCAGAAAAAAATCCCTGTGCAATTCCATTTTTAATTTCATATTCTTCTGCGCCCTCTGGTTTTGTAAACTTAATTTGAGGTGCTATTCCTTGTATTTCAACTCCACCTTCCATATAAGTACAACCCCATGGCTTTTTCTTTCCAACATTATACTCACCTATTGGTTCTTTTATATCAATTCTCGCAATAATAATTTGTAGTGTTGCTGTTAGTTTTGAATCCGGTTCTGTTGCAGTTAACAATAGCGTTCCTGTCTGAGCTGTTCCAGCTTCCTTATTAATCTTTAGCGCTCCATTCATTATACTTGCATAACTGCATGACTGAACTGACCAATTTAATGTATATCCTTCCGTTTTTACAGAATCATCCTCATAAACCATCTCCGTATGAACAATATCGTTTAATGTATATTGATTATTTGCACCAAGCAATAGTGACGGTGTCTTTATTATCAATTTCTTTGGAGCTAATTCCGGTGTCGGGTCTGGTGATGGGGTAGCTGTTTCTTTGATTTTTATTGTTACTATTGCCGAAGTCACAGTCTGACCTGTGCTGCTGACTGCGGATACCTGTACAGTGATGTAACCACTGCCGTTTTCATTAATGGTCAGTCGACCATTTGTGTGATCCTGTGACGGGAAGCTTCCGTTGTCTTTATTATCAATTACCGTCCATGTGACTGTTGTCGGGTCAATACTTCCGTTACCTGTCAAGCCGTAGACGAGCATTACAGACTCTCCCGGATTCATTGAATCTGGAGCATTGATGATTCTGATTCCGACGTTCGTCGCATCAGCTTTGGCAAATGCATCATCAGGTTTTTTCAAATCTACATTGTTTCTGAGGCTTACACTGTGCAATGTCTGAATCTGCTTTTTTCCATTTTCGGTGCTGAGCTGGAATCTTACAATTTTATCCGATTTTACTTTTGATACATCTGCACGGAAATCAAGAATTCCAGAAGCAAGAACTGAACGCTCTACCAGTGTCTGAGCATTCCTCACATTTCCTGTACCTGCATTACCGCTGCCTACAAAATTTTCTTCTGACTCATCTGAGAAATTCTCTGTATCGTTCTCTGCCTCGTCATCCGAGCCTGCGGTATTACTGCTCTCAGCAGTATACTGTCTACGGCTGTAGTAAATCTTTCCATCTGATTTCTGCCAGTCCAGTACATCATAAATATACAGACTGGTTTTTCCATCGCTGTTCTCATATTCATTACATGCAATAAAGGTCTTATTCTCTGAACTGTTAGTTCTGTCTCCACCTTTTTCTATGATGTCATTTGTAATCTGGGCACCTATTTCACTTCCAGATCCGTACGCATAATAAAGACTTCTGTTGGCATCAATGATCAGATCTTCAATTTTGTCAAAGGTCTCCTGCGTTTCCATCTGAACCTTTGAACTGCTTGATGTACTCCTGTACACACTGGAACCCGTACCAATAAATGTCACTACCACACCTGAAAAAATCGCAATGATGGCAACTGTCACGATCATTTCAATCAAAGTAAATCCTTTATTCTTTAATTTCCATGTTTTTTCTCTTGTTTTCATCAAATGCTCTCCCTCTGTTCAGAATACGGATTATGAAGCCCAGCCTGATTTAATCTCATACTTTCCTGTATTAATATCCATAGTAATCGTTTTTATTCTCTTACCGCCCTGTACTATAATCTCTTTACAGTAATCTCCATCCCGGGTTAATGGAATATCTCTGCCAGCTTCCAATTCTGCCAGAATCGCCTTCTGAGTCCAGGCGGTTTCCTGTATCGGAAGAAAACCTCCTGTAGCCCGGTCATATGTAAGTACAATACTGTCACCCGTTTCCATCTGGCGAGTAGTTCCTGTATCTGTCACATAACTGATAAGTGTTTTCGCTGGAGCAATTTTCTCCGGCTGTTCCTCTTTTACATTTGATTCACTGCCTGTTTTGCCCCGATCAAGGTAATAACTGATATAGTAACCATCTTCCAGTTTCTGCAGCTTCATTTCACCTACAAGACGATTGGAAGCCTCTATTCTGGTTTTATCCAACGCGCTGGCTATCGAATTTGCCGCTCTCTGTACACGAAACCCCAGAATAGAATTAAGCGATGGAACTAAAATTCCGAGAAGTATGGCAAATATTGAAACAGTGATAACCATTTCCACCAGTGTAAATCCGTGATTTTTATGCCCTATTTTTTTATGTTTCACGATTTTGTTTACCTCCCTCTCAGATACAGGAATACTCTGACAGTATTCATCATATATCGTTATTCTTTCTTCCATCCTTCATAAATGACGCAATCTGTCAGATTATATACATCAGAATTATTTACATTGCTGCCTGTACTTGATGAAATGGAATTTCCGAGAACATATTTATCACCTTCCCAGAAGAAGTCCTGTGCTTTTGTACTCTCTCCATCGCCAATCTCTGTGATCTGCGCCTGAAAAACCTTGGCAGCCTCAAGTGGCGATGATTCCAGTGTTGCGCCTATTCCAAGTGTAAGAGTTCCCTTTGCCATGATAATTCCTTTAAAATGAACCCCATCTTCAATCTCTACATCTCCGGTGCATACTACAAGTCGCAATTTGTCTTCATCTGCCTTTGTAATCTTTAATGGTGTATCTGCTCCCAGAATAGTCTTGGTCGTTTCAACCCCATTTTCTGTCACTTTAAAAGTACTTCCTTTTCCATTATGATACATGATTGCACGTAATCCGCCATTATCTTCACTGGCAGTATATTTATACTTCATATATTCATCATTTTCTGCATTCTGTATAAACTGAACCATTTTTCTCTCATTGACAAGATTATCAAATACGCTTCTGCCAGAATCCAGTTCATTGTGTTCATCATCTCCCACTTTTGTATTAAGCAGGTCACAGCTGGTAATCATCTTTCGGTTCAGCGCATACCATGTATTTTGATATCCTATCTGTTCCTGACGTACTTTTTCATCAGACTGCACATTTGTAGCCGACTCCATCTTTCCTTTTGCTGTCGAACTGTCATAGGAGATAATATTTCCATTTGTAACATACCTGAGATATGCCTGCGGATCCATAATATTGATTCCAGAATCCTCTCCGCCAAAATAGAACGACAGATACTGATCCATCTTCTCTTTCGCAGCGCCCTGATATAAATTCTTCATAAAAGCTGCTGCATTTTCATTATTTGTAAAATTAAGATAGAAATACACAAAGCCATTGTCACTGTTATTATAAAATACAGTTTTTACCGGCTCTGTTTCGTCCACTCCGATCTGGCGAAGTGTCTTATTATTCCAGAACTCTACAGGAGTGTCCCATAAAACAGCAGCTTTATCACTGTCTGCCCCATTATCTCCGAGATTTTTAGTCGCAAGATAATCTGTATATTCATCAAAAGTCATCGGGTTTGTCATTGCGCTTCTGTCATCATCACTCATATTGCTGTTTCCAAGGATTTCTGTTGGTGCCAGATAAGCAAGCTGTGTTCCTTTTACCGTTAAACTCTCACCCATTATAACATCATTTGCATTTGTTCCCTGGGCTGCATTTGTCGGAATTTTACTGCTTGCAATGTAATTTCTTCCTGCCAGCATTAATTTCTGCAGTCCGGAAAGATCAAGTATTGTATTCTTTCCATTGATTGTGATCGCACTGCTTAGGTCTGCATCTGTTGATGTCCTATACGCATCACTGAATCGACAATTAGAATCCAGTGCAGAATCTGTTGAACCGTAACCATAATAATTCCCGGAAAGTGTCACATTATTATTACGGCCTGTAATTGTAAGGTCATCTGCAAAATATGTAGAACCTTTTAAATCTACCAGCTTTACAGAATCCGCATTCAGTCCCTTTGCCCACAGATTCACGGTAGTTCCAGTACTGAATGATGAATTTAATCCCACATCAATTGTGCCCTCTGCTACTATCTTATCTCCTGAACTGACGTTTAAGTCTGTAGAATTCTCCACCAAGATACTTCTGTTCTTTTTCTCATTCTGCTGATTATCCGGTAGTAAACCTGCATAGATACTTCCCTGAATCGTTGACTGTTCGCCTGCGGCACCTTTAGAGATGATTCCCTTATCTGCCACTACAATCATATTCATAAGGTCAGGCAGTGTAGACGGTGTAGGAAACTGTACATCCGGAATCTTCAGACGGATATCCGTCTCAATAATCGAAGCTCTTCCCTTTGAGTCTACATAAATTACTTTCAGATTTTTTAGCAGTACACCGCTTTTCTTATCACTCTTCATGATCGGCTGTTTATCTGCCGGCGTAGTAATAATCAGCGATTCGGTTGAATTATCTATCTGCAGATCCACATAATTTTTCAGATATTGTAAATTATACAGCTTCGCAGAGGTATCCTCTGTTCCACTTCCTGTAGTTCTCAGCCTTTTTACGAGTTCTTTGACAAATAAATCTTCAAATTCACTCTGGCGTTGTTTGTCCAGCGAAGTATCCTCCAGTTTCGTATTCTTATTATATGTTTCAAGAACCTGTGTATACGCTTTGGACATAGCATCTCCTACATCCTGCTGTAGCCCGACTCTGATCTCTTCTATCGCACGCTCTGCTGTGTAAAAGCTGTCCTTTCCTTTCAGGTCGGTAACTTTCATATTAAAGTTAGCAAGAGCCATATACAATACAAGCAGTCCCAGAATTCCGACAAAGGATACCGCTATCAGAACTGTAAACAGCGAAAAGCCCATATCATTATGCTGTTTTTTTCTGTTATTATTGTTACTCATCCATTCCTCCTGAAAGATTAGTCTTCTTTTGATCCGTCCAGAGTTGCCACAATCTCGTCATCCGGAAAGCCCTTCGCCGCTGCTCCGGCTTTGTATACCGTTACCTTCGCAGTATAAATGCGATCCTCTTCTTCTTTATCATCCAGTCCATTGTATTCCAGGACTTTCTTAGCCGCACTGTTGCTTATTTTGGCACCATTGCTTCCATTCTCATTCACTGCCTGATATGTCAGAGACATCTGTGTGATCTTTGGACGTTCTAACACCTTTTCCATATCACTGATATTATAATCAAGATTTGTACGAAGCTTTGTCACAGCACGATAAAGACTCGGATTTGTATTCCAATTCGTCTTTCCTCGCACCACCGGATTCTCCTGTATTGTAAGAGACATACGGTACATTGCCTCCTGAATATAAGACGGAATCTGATTTGCTTCGTCTCTCTGCTTTGTTACGTAAAAATTCACGCTATAATTGGTTGTATTATCCAGGATAATCTTGTCATATGGATTACTCGACTTCTGTGAATTATAGTTCGGATAATAAAATACAAACAGGTTCTTCAATGTCTCTCCCGTTTCTGAACTATAAAAAGGTACATAAGCACTCTTATATGTGCAGAAGCAACCATCTTTAATATTGTCTCCTTCTTCCCCTTTTCCGTTACATGGGCAGAAACTCATAGTCTCAAACTCTGTTCCACCTTCTTTTGTATAATCATAAGCACAAAGAGTATATCTGGCTTCCGCTTTTATCGTTCCATTATTCTCCTCAATCTTAACATAAAGAGTTCTCCGGGTATGTTTATATACCTCTTTCCAATCAAGTTTCTCTGGCTGAGGATGTGTGGAATCATATGCATTCCATCTTGCAGCAAAATCTTCTTCTGATTCTTCTCCTCCTTTTACAACATCTGCCGCTTTTTTATCGTTCCATTTTTCCATGGCTTTGTCATACTGTACATTTACCAACTGTTGCATCGCATTCTCATCCCATGTCTGAGGCATGATCAGAAAAGCATTGGATTTCGTATCCAGCTTGGAGATATTCGGTGCCAGATAGTCATTCTTACCTTTTTCATTATTTGTAGCTGTTTTTTTCTTATATCCTGATGATTTGCTTCCATCAAACTCTACCAGCGCGTCAAATGTCTCATGATTATTCGTCACATTTGTCAGCTCAAAATAATATTTAGAAGCATTATCACCCGTTTTTCTTGGATTAAATTTATATGTTTTTCCATTATCCGTGGAGATTACAGAGGCAGTTACGTTCTCTTCGTCCATGCCCTCTTTATACTGTCTCACAGGATTATATACATATTTCGTGCTGTCATTACTGTCAGCTGTTTTCAGAATCTCATGTACCCCCAGTTCATCACTCTTATCATTGTTAATGCGGCTTTTCTGGGAATCAAGGAACGTCAGTCTGGCTGTTGAGGTGGAACTGTCTATCGGATAATTAAACGCCAGAGAAACCTCTTCAAATTTCTTGGCTTTAATCTCCTCCATAATATTCTGTGCCACAGTAGTTGCTTCCATATAAGTATTGGACTTCTTGTTTATCCTACCTGACGTCACAAAACTCTGCAGGAGCACGATCGCAGTTATGGAGAAAATGCTTACTGCCACGATAACCTCCAGCAGTGTCATACCTGCGTTTGAGTTATTATATTTTTTTCTGTCCAACTGTCTATGCTCCCTTCCCTTCTGTCATAAAAACACAGTTAGAGGGGCTCTGATTTCTCTCCCCTCTAACATACTTTCCCTATTGCGCCTGTCCAGTCGTCTCAGCAGCGGCTGCGTCCTGCGTGTTTGCTCCTTCCTGACTGTCTGTTGTCTGGCCGTCAGCGCCGGTGTCGGAAGCCGCCTGTTCTGCGTTTGTCTCTGCGGCTTTCGTTTTGTTCTTCTTGCTTTTTTTGCTCTTTTTGCCAGACTCTATTGTTCCGAAAATATTATCTGTTCCGTATGCTACGCTTCCTGCGTCCGGTTCTGTATAAGTCTGGCCTGTTCCTGCCATGAAAAACAGGTTTACTGTAATGCTGCCCGAAAGATTTCCTGTTGAGGAATCAAAGGAGGCATTTACATTATCAAGTGTCATCCTGCCTGTCTGGTCAGCCAGATAGTCAACCATATTCTTAAGGCTGGCATAAGTTCCTGTAAACTGCATGGTATCCTGTGTCCGGTAGAGTACAGGACTGGTGAACACACTGTTCAGATTCTCCACTTCTGCATCAGAGGCAGCCTGACGTTCTTTTTCTCCTATTACATCTGTGCCCTCGATTTCATCAAGCTGAGACTGAGTCTGCTCATTTGCCTGCTCTGAGAGAGTCTGGTCAGGCAAACCTGCCAGGGGGTCTTCTGTACTTCCGTCCAGGGAAGCCACAAACTCTCTTGTGCCCAGACCTACATTGGAGATCTGCATGTCCAGGGAATTCTCCATATTCATGGAAAGTACGATTCCGTCTTCAGGACGGATATCTGCCGGAAATGCAGATGTATATTCGCTGACCTTTGCATTGATATCTTCTGTTTCTTTCAGATAAAAATCCCTGTCTGCAGCCAGCTTCAGCAGGTCATCCAACCTTGTCTTCAAAGGCTCGGTTGATGCCTGGATGCTCTGTGCCTCTTCCATCTGCGGTCTGTATCCGAAGAAATATCCTGCTGCAAAAACACCTACTCCAAGAAACATCAGCAGTATTTTTTTATCACGCATAGAAATATTTATGTCCATAATTAATCCTGCCTCCTATTACTCTCCTGAGCTGTCCAGCGGTGCCGGATCTGAATATGTACAGAGTACACTTAAGGATACGGTTCCATCCTCAGCCTCGTCAATTCCTGTAGTGGTTACAGTAGACAGGCTCTCAAAGGTACGAAGCTGCATGATCGTGTTCGCTGCTGCTGATTTGCTTCCCACACGCATGGAAAAGCTGACCTGCGTTCCTGTAGAGCTGAAGTTCTCCACTGTAATATCCGAAGGCATTTTCTCTTCCAGCTCTTCGATAAAATTCTTAAGTCCCTCATTTGGGGTATTTGTATACTGATACATATTCTGGTAATTGTCATACTGTGCCTTTGCACTGGTATAAGCACTGTAAATCTCCTCAATGGAGCTCTCTTCTGAGATTCTCTGATTCAGCCGCTCCTGCTCATGCTGCTGATAAATACGGTTTGCATATCCTGCAACTGTCAGCACAACTCCTGCCACTGTTCCGACCACACAGATAATGATGGCACCGCTCAAAGTCTCTTTCTTTTCTTTCTTCTTTCTGTTGACCTTGTCCATCAGGTTTACACCTGAAGTGCCCGGTGAAAGAACTGCAGCGTAAAGGCAGGCTTCCTGTGCGTCCCCGCCTGCAGGCAGGGCAAAATTCTTAAACTCCTGTAATACGTCCACCTGCTGTCCCAGCTCATTGGTAAGAAGGAGCATCAGCCCCTTTACCCGCGCACCAAGACCGCAGCATACGATAGAATCAAAGTTTGTATCCGTATGGCGGGAAATATAATAATCCATAATACGGGAAATATTTCCGATCAGGTATCTGAGGCTCTCTGTCACCTCAGCCCTGGCAGTTTCCAGCTTTCTCTCCTCATCAGAGATCTCCTCATCAAAAGACTCCATATCAAGGAAAGGATTGATACATTTTCTGCTGCAAAGCACATCCAGAGCCTCATTCGCATCCAGTCTGTCCCCAAACTCCGGAAAAGCCCTTACTGTCTCTGCCGCACTGTCCACACCATAATTAATATTACGCTGAAGGGTCAGCTCGCCGTCCTGGATGATCGTAATGCTGGTTCCCGTATATTCCACCTTAACCAGAATATGAGTTCCTTTTGCATACTCATCCTTTACTGAATGATAAATACTGTCACCTGTGTAGGTGATCCCTGTCATTGTCAGTCCTGCATTCTCCGCAAACTCACTGTAAGCTGCTGAGATTGCTTTCGGAGCGGCATAAACCATCAGATGGTACTGCTTTGTCTCTTCCTTTCCGTCCTCAGATTTCTGGCTCTCCACATCGACCACACTGTAGGACAGCACATACTTACTCACATCAATGGGAAAATAATCTGTGGCATTTGCCTCTATAATACTCTGTATCCTGTTTGCTTTCACAAAAGGGATACGGACTTCCCTGCTTGCGATCCTGGTAGAACCTGTGGCAAAATATACTTTCTTTGTCCTGATCTTTCTCTGGGAAAGCTCTGCCTTAAGATTCTTCCCGAGAGTTTTTGTATCACGGATCTGTCCATCCTCCACAGCCCCCTGAGGTGCCGGTATACAGAAACAATTATGGATTTTGCCCTTTTTGCCACGTACTTCAACTTCCGCAACCCTGATCTGAGATGCCTCTGCCTCTATACTCAAAATTTTCGCCATTTGTATTTTTCCTCCGTATGAGCCGCTGCCCTCTACAGACAACCGCCCTTTTTCAATTACAAAAATAAATTTTAACAGATAAAACATTTTAAAACTCATTTTTCTAACTGAAAAATTCTATGATTTTCAGTTAAAAATTAATGACAGGTACCAGCTGATCCACTTATTTCCCCACAAAGCAGCCAGCAAAATCCCGGCTGACAGATAAGGACCCATGGCAAGCATACGCCCTGCCTTCTTCCTCACCATGCGGATAATATGGACCACAGAGCCAATAATACATCCCAGCACAAAAGCCAGCAAAATCAGCTTCCATCCAAGGATCAGACCACAGGCAAACATCAGCTTAATGTCACCCCCGCCAATCGCTCCACCGCCACTCACCAGATAAAGAATCTCCAGCACACCACTGACACAGACCATCCCAATCAGATGCTCCACCAGATTCCCCCTGTCAAGCACAACCATGGCAACTCCAAGAACAAACAAAAACACATTGATTCCAAACGGAATCTCATACGTCCGCCAGTCAATCACACTCAGAACCAGAAGAGCTGACGCCATCAGACAATAGATCACACTGCTCCACACCAGTCCATTAACAGCAAATATCACCACATAGAGGATGCCATTGACACCTTCTATGATCGGATACTGAACCGAAATCTTAGATTTACAGTTACGACACTTACCACCTAACACCAACCAGCTAAACACCGGCACCATATCATACCACCGAAGCTTCCGCCCACAGGTCATACAATGGGAGGGGGCTGTCACCACCGACTCCCCAAGAGGGAGTCGATAGATACAGACATTCAGAAAACTACCGATGGTGATGCCGAATATGAAGATTGTTATGTAGGGGATTGTGTCTAAGAAAAGAAGCATAGGTTATTTCCTTTCAAGTTAATTATTTCGTTAATTGCCACTCTGTCCAGTTACTGATCCATTTCATGAACCTTGGCTACTTGTTTTAGCTGTTTTATTCATTGCATCAGCAAAACTTGCTGGTGTATATTCAACAGTTGTTGCACCGTTTTCATCTACATGAATAGTAGCTGTTACTTCGTGTACAGGACTCTTTTTATCATCTAACCATTTTTTTGATCTTAATTTTGTTTTAGCAAAATCAGCAATAGTTTCACTAATAATTTTATTATCTCCACCACTGAATGTTGTCGCTACATTATTAGTTGCTGTATCTTTAATGGTGATAACATAGTCTCCTTTTGCTAAGTCATTATCTGGATCTGCTGCATAGACCTGAACTGCCTTCACCATTTCATCCATATTAGCAGTATCTGCAGACTTTCTTGACTTCTCAACATATTTTGTATACTGCGGTGCAAGAATGCCAACTAAGATTGCCAAAATAGCAACTACTATCACAAGTTCTACTAATGTAAAACCTTTGTTATCTTTTTTCTTTCTGTTAAATAATTTTAACATTACTATCTCTCCTTAACTTTCGTTACATCGAGATAGTAACATCGTTCATGCATGGCAAAGAATTGTTATGCATTCATCGAAAAGTTAATTTAACAATAATCCTACTTACTTGTCTGCTCTTTAATATTTGTTGGATCATAAGTAACAGTAATTGAGCCAGTATTTTCAACTTTTAAAGTTGCACTAATTGAAGTAGTTGTTGAAGTTGCGCCTTTATCTGTTTTTTCCCATTTAGCTGATTTTAACTTTGTGCCAGTCCACTCACTTCCTGCATAAGAAGCAATTAAAGATCCGACAGAACCGTCACCCTTAGATACATCATTAGCAGATTCACCTGTACCACTTGTAATTTTGCTTCCATCAGTCGCAATTGTGATTGTATAATCTCCAGCAGGAATCTTATCTTCTCCATCAGAAGCAGCTGTTTTAAATGCTGTGACTAAATTATCAAGATTACTTACATCAGCAGCTTTTCTTGACTTCTCAACATACTTTGTATACTGCGGTGCCAGAATACCAACCAAAATCGCCAGGATAGCGACTACGATAACCAACTCAACAAGAGTAAATCCCTTGTTATCTTTCTTTTTTCTGTCTTTCAGAAATTTAAACATAACTCATTCTCCTTCAAAAATAATTAAATTTCATTTCAATCCGGATAGAGTCATATCGTGTCGAAAGATACAAGAGCAGCACATCATACATGCCAGGCAATATATTCAACTTTTCGATGAATACATAACTCTCCTGTTGCTGTCATCACGAATGTCACTATCCGATGATTGATTCAACGAGCGAGAACCCTGACGGGCTCTCCACCCCCCCCCTGTAAAAATCTCTTTTTCAGGAGGGAGGGAGTTATGTTTATAAACTCGTTATTCAATTTTCATGTTACAATTTTGTTTCTCGCTTCCGGTTTAGGAAAAACCTTCCCGTTATCAGGAATCCAGTCACTGCCAATACCAGCTCCGGGATGTAAATATATTTATCTACATCTGCAGGAGACTTAGTCATACTTGGCATTTGGGAATCTGCGTTATTCTGCGAAAAAACTCACTGTCTGAGCGAAGCGAGTTATGAGATTTTCGCAGAATGCTTTTAGCAGATTTCCAAATGCTTAGTATGACTGGCTCCGAAGCCGTAGATAAATATATTTACATCCCGGAGCGTCCACCTGACAGCACATCCCTTCAAACAATCTCAGCCTTTCCCTTACCGTATAATTAAATCACTAAAATCCCGCTTTTTCCACGCGCCCCCTTCCATATCTTACAAGAAAACACGACATTTCCATGATTTCTATGATGAACACAGCCCCTATGCAAGCTGTAATACATCCAAATTTGGTTATTTCAGCAACTTTTAATGCGGTTGCCACTCGCAAATGATCCTTTGATTACCCAATCAATCAGATATCTAAGATAATTTAATTACTTTTTACCCATTTCAGGCTATAATCTATATGCACTGTATAATTAAATTTTCATCACAGATTATCCAGTCCATTATACATAGCCCCAATCGGTGAAACCACCGCAATTACCAGCGTACCAACCACCAGCGCCATAAACACAATGATCAGTGGCTCCATAGCCGCCAGTACACTCTGGGTAGTCATCTCCACCTCTTCGTCATAGTAATCCGCCAGCTTCTCCAGCATATCCTCAATATTACCTGTCTCCTCACCGATTCCAGTCATATGGCACACCATAGGCGGGAAGATTTTTGAGGCAGTCAGCGGTTCTGACAGCGGAATACCTTTCATAACTTCCTCACGTGCCTTCAGCAGTGCATTTGTGTAATGAATATTATTGACGATCTTGGACACTGTCTCCAGTGCATCAATAGTGGAGATACCCGACGACAACAGTGTACTCATTGTCCTTGCAAACTGTGCGCAGGCAGTCTTCACTGTCAGCTTGCCAAACAACGGCATCTTCATCTTGACCCTGTCGATGGCAAGTCTGCCCTGTTCTGTCCTGTAGATCATCTTATATGCCACGATCACCAGAATGATCAGTCCCAGGATCATATACCAGTGTTCTGTCATCCACTCACTGGTATTCATAACCCACATGGTAATTCCCGGCATCTCCACATCCAGATCTGCAAACATATCAATAAAGATCGGAATAACGAACAGAAGCATAACAGCCACAACTCCAATCGCTGCAATAATCAGAATGATCGGATAGATGGTTGCCTTTCTGATGGTTGCCTTCAACTTGGCTTCCTTCTCAAACTGTATTGCCATTCGTGTGAAAGCCATCTCAAGGCTTCCGGAGTTCTCACCTGCCTCTACCATATTGATGAGCATTGGCGGGAAAATATCTGACTGGCCTCTCATGGAGTCTGCCAGTGTATTTCCTTTCTCCACACTGAGAAGTACCTCTGAGATGGCACGCTTCAGCCATTTGTTCTCTGTCTGTTCTGAGAGCATCTGCAGGGCTTCTTTCATTGGAACACCTGCCTGGGTGATGCTGACGAACTGACGGCAGAATACACTGAGATCTCTTGGCTTTACTTTCTTTCCTATGGAGAAATCTATCTCTTTGTTCAGGGCGCCCTGTTCTTTTACAGAGACTGGGATCAGCCCGTCGTTTTTCAGGATATCTACAACTTTCTCTTTGTTGTCAGCCTCAATACTTCCTCTTTTCTCTTTTCCCCTTTTATCTACTGCCATGTAGGTAAAACCCGGCATCTTATCACTTCTTTCTATCAGTCAGGCTCAGGGTGTCTGCCAGATCGGGTTTCTGTCAGAAGTCAAAGCTGACTTTTTTGTTCATGCCGACCGGATCCTGGGCATATGTCACTGCATTGTCAGCATCGATCAGTTTTCTCATATATAAGTCATACAGCGCATCATCCATTGTCTGCATTCCTGCACGTTTGCTGGTCTGCATCACAGATGAGATCTGATAGGTCTTGCTCTCTCTGATCAGGTTTCGCACTGCATTATTTGCAAAAAGTATTTCAAGTGCAGCTACACGGCCGCTTCCGTCTGCTTTCTTGAGAAGCTGCTGGGATACAACGCACTCTAATACAGAGGCAAGCTGGATCCTTATCTGCTGCTGCTGATTTGGCGGGAATACATCGATGATTCTGTCGATAGTCTTGTCCGCACCGATAGTATGAAGGGTGGAAAATACCAGATGACCGGTTTCCGCCGCTGTGATGGCAGTGGAAATGGTTTCCAGGTCTCGCATCTCTCCTACCAGGATCACATCCGGGTCTTCTCGGAGTGCAGCCCTCAGTGCCTGTGCATAATTCGTTGAATCACTGCCGATCTCTCTCTGGTTTACCACAGATTTATCATGTCTGTGCAGATATTCGATGGGATCCTCCAATGTAATAATATGGTAAGGATAATTCCTGTTGATTACATGAATCAATGAAGCCAGTGTAGTTGATTTCCCGCTTCCTGTCGGCCCTGTTACCAAAATGAGACCTCTTTTCCGCGTGGTCATCTCCACTACCTCTGCAGGAATACCAAGCTCCTCAGGTTCCGGGATATTGAAAGGAAGGCTTCGCATAACGGAAGCAAGTGTTCCTCTCTGTTTAAACATATTTACGCGAAAACGTCCCACACCTGAGATGGCATATGCGAAGTCCGTCTGTCCATTGTTCTGTAATTCTTCTCTGTGACGGACATCCATCAGGGGCATGAGAATATCTTCCAGCATCTGCGGAGTAAGGCGTTCTCCCTCTATGGGAGCCAGTACACCATCAATCCTGTAGCTTGGCGGTCTGCCGGTTGTCAGGTGGATATCGGAAGCCCTTACCTTCACTGACTGTATCAGTATTTCATCTAAATCATACATATTTCCTAATCTGCCTCGTAACTCCCTGAGAATCTCCGGAGAACTCCGGTTCCGCAGGAATTCCTTCTATATTAATAGTCGTAAAATTAATAATCTATAAGTCTCAATCATTCATAAGATGCCTTAAGCATCTCTTCCACAGAAGTGGTGCCGTTCAGCACATAGTTGATACCATTCTCTCTCAGTGTGCGCATACCGCTGTTTCTGGCTGCACGTTCCAGTTCCTCTGTTGTGCCATTCTCTGCGATCAGGTCGCGGATCTCGTCATTGACCTCCATGATCTCGAACACACCGATACGCCCGTAATATCCTGTATGGCTGCAGAAATCACAGCCACAGGGTTCATAGACATTTACATCCTCCTGTGTGTTCATCCTCAGCACTCTCTTCTCCTCAGAGGTGGCAGGACGCATTTTTTTACAGTGGCTGCACAGCTTACGCACAAGGCGCTGTGCGATAACTCCTACAACAGAATCTGCGATCAGATATCTCTCCACTCCCATGTCCGCCATACGGTTCAGAGTACCTACTGCATTGTTGGTATGCAATGTAGAGACAACCAGATGTCCTGTTATGGATGCCTGTACTGCAATAGCAGCAGTCTCCCTGTCTCGAATCTCACCGATCATAATAATGTCCGGGTCCTGACGGAGAATAGAACGAAGGGCTGACGCAAAATTCAGGTCTACTTTGTTGTTGACCTGTACCTGATTGATGCCCTCAATATCTGCCTCCACAGGATCCTCTACTGTTACGATATTGACTGCTTCTTTATTTAATTCACTTAATGCTGTATACAGGGTAGTGGATTTACCGCTTCCTGTCGGTCCTGTTACAAGAATGATCCCGAAAGGACTGGCCAGCATATGGTTGAAACGTTCCATCTCATCGGGTGGAAGTCCCAGATCTTTCTTGTTACGTGTAAGGTTCAGTTTTGAAGAGAGTCGCATTACGATCTTCTCTCCGTGTACAGTAGGCAGAGAGGAAATTCGGATATCATAGTCCTGTCTGTCTACCATAATGGACATACGTCCGTCCTGAGGTTTCCTTTTCTCTGAGATATCCATACCTCCAAGGATCTTGATACGGGTGGAGATTGCAGGGAGAAGGCTGTTGTCATATACCATACGCTCATAGAGTGCACCGTCGATCCTGTAACGGACGCGTACTTTGTTCTCCAGAGCTTCGATATGGATATCACTGGCCCTCTGGCGGATTGCCTGTTCAATAAGGGAACGCACCAGCTGTACAATAGGTGCATCACTTACATCTGTATCTGTATCGTCGTCTGCTGCTCCTCCACGAAGCTGTGCCCTCTCCTGAGTAAATCGTCTGGCTGCATCCAGTGTCTCCGATGCGCCGTAGCATCTGTCGATTGCCGCAAGAATATCTCTGGTTGTAGCAATGTAAGGCTCTATCTGCAGGTTTGTCACGATAGAGATGTCGTCGATCGCAGCCATATCCATCGGATCTGCCATTGCAAGATGAAGGATATTGGCATTGTAGGGATCCAGTTCAAAGGGAATGCAGGTATATTTCTTAAGAATGTCCACACTGACCAGATTTCGGACCTCTTTCGGGATCGTCACGCCTGTCAGCTGAACGACTTTAAGCCCCAGCTGCATCTGGAGGGCACGAACGATCATATCCTCAGTGATAAAGCCATTATCTACCAGAACTTCACCGATTTTCTTGCCGCTTCCCTTCTGCAATTCCAGGGCTTTCTTTAATTCATCTTCAGTCAGTACATTCTGCTTGATGAGCATGTCACCAAGCCTCATTCTCTCACGTCTTAATGCCATCTGTGTATCTCTTTTCCGAACACAACAGTGTGTTCACTGTTTACAGAACAAATCATCTGTTGGTGTCTCATCTTCAGATTTTACTGTAATATCAGCAACAAAAAAAGAAGGAATTTCTCCTTTTTTTATCTGACATTATATTATTGGTTTAAAGTTAACATATTTCGTACACTTTGTCAATTTTTGTTTCCATATTTTCGAATATTTTTTTCGTTTTTGAAGCATATTCCGCAGACCAATAAGCAAATTCGTCAGTTTTTACTTGATCGTTTAAGTTAACAGATAAAAAAGTTTACACACGAAAAAAGAAGGGAAAGCCAGACTTTTTTGTATGACTTTCTCCCTTCTTTTATCCATTTTATTTTGCCTTAAATACAGCGACTTTCTCTTTTGATAGATCAATCTTATCTGGAAGGATGGAAGTCTTCTCAGTGGATTCCGATGTTGTGAATCCTGTTGAGTCGGAAGTATTTGACTTCATCGCATCCTGCAGAGTATTGTTTACTGTCACATTTGCAGAAAAGATATCTGTTCCTGCGGAAGCTGCTGCATCACCTGTTGTTGTGCTTACCGTACTGCTGCTCTGCATTTCCTGAACCTGTTCCTGTGTCGGGTAGAAGGATGGCTGGCGGATGTAACGGAAGCTTGCACTGTATGCTTCGCCTACTGTTACTCCATTCTTGCCGGAGGAGCAGTGTACTGCGATCCAGTCACCTGCGTCTGTTTTACCGCAGAGAATACCTACATGATTATCGCTTCCTGCTTCCGGTCCTTTCTGGAACACCAGATCTCCGGGCTGTGCATCTGCCTCAGTTACCACGTTTGCTTTCTCCCACTGATCGGAAGTTCCGTCGCCTACAGCTTCCTGCATTGCTTTATCCTGATATCCGTTGATCACTGCCCAGGTGACAAAACCACTGCAGTCCAGTCCGTATGCGCGGATGGTTCCAGTGCTCTTGCTTCCCTCGGCTGATACCTTCTCGCTGGTTCCCCAGCCTGGATCTTCACCGATCACTGTGGATTTGCCGCCCCAGAAGTAACCGACTTTACCAACCAGTGAATAGGCTGCGGAGATAACATTTACTCTTTCCTCGGAAACATCATCTCCTACGCTCTCGCGGACAAAACCGTTGGCAGCTGTTACTACCGCGCAGAGGAGTTTGCAGTCTGTCTCCACATATTTCTTAAGGATCGTACGATCCTTTTTTGCGATTTTATTTTTCTTAATATAGTAGTTGATTTTACGATTAGCGTATGTAACATGAGTGATATCCTGCTTGTCCCTTACGATCGGGTTCATCTCTGCAAAGATTTTCGCAAGGTCTTTCTTGCAGGAAGAATCCAGGGTAAATTCTGTTTTTCCGTCCTGGCTCTGCTGATATACATAGACTGCAAGGATATCCTGCCAGTTTCTTACCAGAAGACTGTCTGCAGATGTGGTGGTCTTGCTGCCGTTTACATCGCTGGCATCTGCTACTTTGTTCTTCTCTTTATATTCCTTCTCGATCTCATCCATAACAGAAGCGAAATCATCTGAGAAGGTTAGATTGTAGTTATTCTTCAGACTGTCCAGATAGAAATCCTTACCTGCGTGGATATTGGACGCATAATATACCGGAGTTCCGGTCTGTGCAGCACTGGTATTACTCGTAAATGGATTATTCGTATTCGCATTGTTCTTCTGCGCTTCCAGCTGAGCAATAGTCGCTTCTGCCTGAACCAGCAGATTATAATTAGAAACCTGTGCCTTCTCTGTATCAGACAGGGCATTATATGCAGTGCGGATGCTCTGAACAGTGGCTTTCTTCTCCAGCGTGATGGTCTGTGCGTTCAACTCTTCGATTCTGTCGATCACATCCTGGGCTGCCTTCGTAATCTGTGAAGACGGTGTTGGTGTAGGATTCGCAGGTGTCGGAGTCGGATCTGTTGGTGTCGGAGTCGGATCTGCCGGTGCAGGTGTTGGCTCTGCAGGTGTTGGTGTCGGATCTGTTGGTGTCGGAGTCGGATCTACCGGTGCAGGTGTCGGGTCTGCAGGTGTCGGATCTACCGGCGCAGGTGTTGGCTCTGCAGGAGTCGGATCTGCCGGCGCCGGATCCTCTGATCCTGAATCAAAATCACCGGAATCGCTGAAATCAGAACCATCTGCTGTATACGCAGCAGTATCCTCTGCTGCAAGTACGGACGCAGGACCGGATAATGCCATTCCTGACATCAATGTCAGACATAAGAATCTGGTAAGATACTTGTTTTTCATATATCTAAATTGCTCCCTTCTTACTGTGAGCATGTCCTTACCCCCTGTTTATAAGGGCATACTGTCTAAATTACTTTTCACATTATTATGTTATTTCATAAGTGAATTATCCCGAAATATTAACCTGTTTTATTCTAGCATAATCATTTTTTGAAATCAACAGCTCAGGGCAGGTAAATTCCAGATTTGACCAAAATTCATTTTTTTGTCACATTTTAACCGACTCAAGCAGTGAGAAAGATATATTTCAGAATGCAGGAAGGCTGTGCGGATATGATTTCCACACAGCCTTCCTGTATTCTTAGCGTATCTCTGTCAGGCTGCCTGAATGGCTCCTGCAAAGTTCTTATTACCAATGCAGATCTGTATCAGTCCCTGCACTACCTGAAAACACATATTCAGGATAAAGCGGATATCCTCTTCCACGCTGCGGAGCTTGTTGAGGTATTTCTCATGAGTAGCTTCGATATAATCGATCAGGGTGGAGAAATCTGCGAAGCGGATGGCCGGTTCCAGATATGCATATGCTTCTCCCTGCTGTATACATTCTTTCAGTCTGTTCTTAAGTACTTTCTCATAATGATTATGCTGGCTGAAGCTTCCTGTATATGTTTTGTTATGAGGAAAGGTAAAATAATCCGCCATATAGTGGATCACTTCGCCGAACCGCCGCCAGTAAACTCTCTGGTTACTCTCATCCGGTCTGATATCTGCCAGTTCTTTCATCCGGTTCTTGACATCTTCAAATGTTCCGTAGAACTCGTGTCTTCTGGTGATAAAGGACGGTTTGATATCCGGCAGAATGCTGCCCAGGCAGAAAGCCTTTCTGTGAGACTGCAGGCTTGCTGTGGTCTGCATCTGATCCGCAAGGTATCTTGCTAATAAAATATGTGATTTTTTACGCAATTTTCTTCCTCTTCTTTCTTTTGAGAACCTATCATTCTTATATATGGGAACGAATAATAATCAACTTAACCAACATAGAATACTATAGCAGATTTATACCTGTTATTCAAATAAAATTTTTGTAAACTTTTTCACATTTTCACATTTTCAGTTCAGACAACTGTTTCAGTAATTCCAGGTCACTGTCCTTTACTTTCAGGTTTGTCTCTATCTTCTCTCCCTCAGGAGTGGTGATCGCAATTTCAATAATGCTTCCTTCTTTAAGTCCTTTGCGTGAAACTGCCTGACAGAATGCCGGGAACTTGGGATGATTGCTCTTAAAGGTGTTCCATGCGCCTGTGATCTTCATGATATTTCCTATATTGTTTCCTATGTTCATATGATTGTTGTGTCCTTTCTTATCTCAACTGAATATTTCCGATTCTGAGAACTGATGCATATAATAGCATAATTCACCGGATTTGGCTATACCAAAAGCCCCCCAGGATTAACTCCCGAGGGCTTTCATGCTGCTCATATTAAATTGTGATCACATTATTCAAGCAATCAGATTATTAATGGATTCTAACTCATATACAGTAAACGGATCAATATCAATACAACTGGATTCATCTCTGTTGCCAGAAAGATCCCATGCAAGAGTACCATTCATAACGGTACAAGCTTCTTTAAATGCATCAATATCTCTTAATGGCTTAAATATTTCTGCTTTCAAATCTTCTGTAGCATCATAGTCTACAATCTTACCGTCATCAAAGAATACCTGTACATGAAAATTATCCAATGGTATCACCTGTACTACTGTCGGAAAATATTCGTTCATATGATTTCCCCCCTTTAGATAAGCGGATTAATTCTATTTAATGGCTTCATATCTTTTGCAAGTTCCCAGTTTTGCATCAGTTCATCCTGATGGATAGTACACCACGCCAATATAAGTCTAAGTTGTTTATTTGGTAATGAACCTCGAATCACTTGAATGTTATTAATATCTACTAATGCTTTTTGTCCATTATATTCTGCATGGAAATGTGGTGGCATATGATCATTATAATACATGGTAACACGTATTCCGTAAAACAATGATATTTCTGGCACTGCTCTCACTCCTGTTCATTTTTGTAAATTTCAGTTTCTTATGCTTGTATTATAATATAGATTATGTCTATTCAGCAACCTGTTTTTTGATTCTGACAAAACAGATATAGATATCAGTGTAGCAGCAGTCATCTTATACTCATTTCTTCACAATATACAAAAGAAATAACCATCAAATTTCAACAAGTTGTTAGGGTAGATGGTTTTCGTCCAGAATTTAAGGCTATATATAAGGAATTTCAGCATAGAATTGATTCTGTGAAGGACGGGGATGGTTATACGGATGACTGTTTTAGTTCCCTTCCGTTATCCTACTGTTGTGCTACCTGTTCCATTACAAATTCCACATCTATATTGTTCTTATCTTTATGCGCTGTATAAGTACGATATAAAGAATCTGGAATATAGGAAGATTTACATACTTCACAATGATATGATGTCAACAAGTTCCGTTTGTTCTTCCCATTTTCCAAATAATTAACAATTAATGATTCCTTTTTAGTTCCAATTTTGCATACAGGACACAGTTTTATATCATTCTTTGGAATTACTTTTATTACTGGTTTCTTTTTTATAGTAATAAGCCCACATACCTGTAGTTATACAAGTACATGGACTTATTCAGATGTTTAAAATATTCAATTGGCAATATCAGGCATTTACTGTGTGAAATTCCCTATTATACATTGTTAGATATATGTCATACCCCATTTTTACTCCATTTTCGCGTGAAATTATGTAAAAATACGGTAAGATACGTGAAATCAGTATTTCCTGCAAATCCCCTAAATATGCTCAAAATCCGGTGTTCCATACAGGTCGAACGGAGTTGACTGGTAGACATAGTAATTCAGCCAGTTTGTATACAGGTTGTTCGCATGTGCTCTCCACATAAGGAGCGGTCTGTTTTCCGGGTTGTTGTCTTTGTAATAATTCTCCGGGATTTCGATGGGCAAGTTTTTGCTGACATCACGTTTGTACTCACCGTCAAGAGTCACACGATCATATTCCGGATGTCCCATTACAAAGATCTTGCGGCCACCGTCTGCCATTGCAAGGAAAAGCCCTGCTTCATCGGATTCAGCAAGCACTGTCAGCTCTTTACAGTTATGGATATCCTCGATGGGAACTTCCGTATGTCTGGAATGAGGTGCAAGGAACATATCGTCGAATCCGCGTACCAGCGGAATCTTACGATTCATCACTTTATGCCAGAAAAGACCGAACATCTTCTTATCAAGTTTGCGTTTTTTCAGTCCATAGTGGTGGTAAAGTCCTGCCTGTGCAGCCCAGCACAGATAAATGGTGGAGGTAACATGGGTGTTTGTCCAGTCCATGATCTTTACCAGTTCCTTCCAGTAGTCTACCTCTTCGAATTCCATCTGCTCTACAGGAGCACCTGTGATAATCATTCCATCATATTTGTTATTTTTCAGTTCCGGAAATGTCTGATAAAATTTATTCAGATGACTCACAGATGTATTCTTCGCTTCATGGCTCTGTACTGCCATAAAGGTGACATCTACCTGCAGCGGCGTGTTGGAAAGGGAACGCAGAAGCTGAAGCTCTGTCTCCTCTTTCAGAGGCATCAGGTTCAGAATGAGGATCTGAATGGGGCGGATATCCTGATGGGATGCACGTGACTCATCCATCACGAAAATATTTTCTTTTTCCAGAATCTCTTTTACGGGCAGATCGCTCTGTATTTTAATTGGCATTATCTTATCTCCTGTTCTTATTATTTTATTGTTGTGCCATCTTCAGGAAATCTTCTTCAGAAAGGATCGGAATTCCCAGTTCTTTGGCTTTTTTATTCTTTGAAGAATTGGAAGTTGTGTCATTATTGATCAGGTAGTTCGTCTTCGATGTTACTGATCCGGTCACCTTGCCTCCCAGAGACTCAATAAATTCCTTTGCCTGTGCTCTGTTTGCAAAGTGCTCCACACTTCCTGTGATAACGAAATTCATGTTCCGGAAAATCTGCTCACCTGTCTTTTCTTCTTTCTTAACAGTCAGATGGCTCATCAGATGATCCAGTTTTCTGTTATTATCCTCGTTTGAAAAATAATCAGTCAGACTTCCGGCAATTACCGGTCCGATGGTATCAATAGAGCTGATCTCCTCTTTATCTGCATGACGGATTTTCTCCAGATCATCATCAAAATGTCTGCAGATCACTTTTGCATTGGCAAGACCGATATTGGCGATTCCAAGGCTGTAGATCACCTTCGCAAGAGTAGTCTCCTTAGCTTTATCAAGGCTGGTCATCAGGTTCTCAAAGGATTTCTCCCCGAATCCGTCCATCTCCACGATCTCATCACGATGCTTTCCAATCTCAAAAATATCTCCGAAATCATGAATAAAGCCTCTTGCAATGAATTTCTCCAGTGTTGCTTCTGACAGTCCGTCAATGTTCATGGCATCCCTGCTTGCAAAAAGTGCAAAGGATTTGATCTTCTTTGCGGCACAGTCAGGATTTGTACAGTAAAGTGCCTCTACATCATTTATCTTCTGTATCTGTGTTCCATGGCCACATGCAGGGCAAGTATCCGGAATTTTCAGTTTACTGCTGCGTGTGAGGTTTTCTGCAATCTGCGGAATGATCATATTTGCTTTATATACAGTGATCGTATCCCCGATACCAAGCTGCAATTCTTTTAGAATGCTCACATTGTGTACGCTGGCGCGGCTCACAGTAGTTCCCTCCAGCTCAACCGGTTCAAAAACAGCCACCGGATTGATCAGCCCTGTTCTTGACGGGCTCCATTCGATCTCCAGAAGATGGGTTTCTCTGATCTCATCTGCCCATTTGAATGCAAAAGCATTTCTGGGAAATTTCGCTGTTCTTCCAAGGGAATCTCCGTATGCAATATCATCATAAAGAGCAACCAATCCGTCCGACGGAAAATCATTCTCAGTGATCGCAGTTGAAAAATATTCCATGGCTTCATCCAGCGTTGAAGCTGTGACTGTTCTGTATTCCACTACATCAAATCCCTGTTCTTTCAGCCATTCAAACTGCCGGGCTCTTGAATTATGGAAATCAACTCCGTCGGCGCTTACCAGCGTAAATGCGTAGAAACGCACATTCCTGCGGGCTGTGATCTCATTGTTTAACTGGCGGACAGAACCGCTGCATAAGTTTCTCGGATTCTTGTATTTCGCATCAACGTCTTCTATGGATTCATTGATCCGTTCAAAGTCCGAATAGGTAATGATCGCTTCCCCACGCAACACCAGTCTTCCCTGATACGGGATTTTAAGAGGAACGTTCTTAAATACTCTGGCATTATTGGTGACAACCTCTCCTGTCACACCGTTTCCACGTGTAACTGCTTTGGCAAGTCCTCCATTCTCGTAGGTAAGAACGATCGTCAGTCCGTCCAGCTTCCATGACAGAAGCGTTTTGTGTTCCCCGATAAATTCCCTCAGAACTTCTCTGTCCTTAGTCTTGTCCAGAGACAGCATGGGGGATTCGTGTTCTTCTTTTGGAAGCTGGTCAACTGCCTCGTACCCTACGCTTACGGTTGGGCTGTTTGCCAGAACAGTGCCTGTTTCTTTCTCCAGAGCCTGAAGCTCGTCGTACATCTGATCGTACTCTCTGTTGCTTATGATCTCTGTATCCTGCTGGTAATACGCCTTTGCTGCCCTGTCCAGCTTTTGCACCAGCTCTTTCATTCGCATGATCGCTGCTGTTTCCATTCTGTTCTCCTGTTCTGATCACTGTTTCACTTGTGGAAGATTCCAGTAAATGGTTCAGTTCTTCCCATTCCTGTGCTGTGATCTCTCTGTATTCGCCTTCTCTGATCCCGTCCAGAGTCAGATTCATGATCCTGATCCTTTTCAGCTTCTGTACCTCATATCCCAGATACCGGCACATTCTGCGGATCTGCCGGTTCAGTCCCTGTGTCAGAATGATCCGAAAGCTGCATTCTCCTGTCTGCACCACTCTGCATGGTCTGGTCACTGTATCAAGAACAGGGACTCCCTTGCTCATCCTTCGGACAAATTCCCTGTCCACCGGCTTATTCACTGTCACAAAATATTCTTTCTCATGATAGTTTCCGGCGCGCATGATCTTATTGACCAGATCTCCTTCATTTGTCAGAAGGAGAAGGCCCTGTGATTCTTTATCCAGTCTGCCCACAGGATAAACACGCAGAGGATAATCCAGATAATCTGTTACCGTCGTCTCATCAAACTGCTGCTTTGTGCTGCACACGATCCCTCTGGGTTTGTTAAAAAGAAGCAGTACTTTTTTTTCATTTTTATGGACAGGTATATTGTCTGCACAGATCTCATCTTCCAGGCTGACTTTCTGACCGCTTTCTGCTTTTTTTCCGTTTACCGTAATCCTTCCCTCTTCGATCATCCGGTCGGCTTCCCGTCTGGAGCATATGCCTGCCTCGCTTAAATATTTGTTTATTCTGATTTTTTCGTCCATTGTTCTATTATATAATTTTTTGTACATCTTATCAACGGTGAAATTTTGATGGAATTTTTCTGGAATTTTTTTCAAAAGGGCAGGAATGGGGAATCGCCTTGTATTTTGTCAGATTTTATTGTATGATATCGAATGACAGGATATCTTTTTTGTCACTGATTTTATCAAAAAGGAGGCTTTCATGTCAGATCATTTACCACGTACAAACCGGTGGCTGATCGCACTTTCTGTTATTCTGTGTCTGATACTTGGAGGAATTTTCACCCGTTCTTCCGCTGTGACTTCACAGGCAGATGCCATCAGCGATGCCGGAGCTTTCGTGTCAGAAGATCAGGATTCTGCGGAGTTTACTTCTGAGGAAACATTGACTGATAGCAATGATAATTTTACGGATTCTTCTTCCGGGAAACTATTTGGACGCACTTCTTCAGATTCATCTGAGACTTCTCCGGGCGGTCCTGCATTAAGCACTGATATCTCGCCTGAGGCATCAGAGGGCAGCTGGGCTTCCAGCGGAAGTAACTGGATGTTTCTGGTGGATGATAAACCATACACAGGATGGTTCACAGATACAGACGGGAAACAGTACTATATGGATGAGACCGGTATTATGCAGACAGGCTGGACAGATATCGGAAAGAAGCGGTATTATTTTGATATGGATGGCATTCTGCAGACAGGGACTGTGATAATAGATAAGAAAACTTATGAACTGGATACAGATGGTTCTCTGAAAGATTATACACCAAAGAAAAAATCCTCGAAGAAGAAATCTTCAGGTAAGTCAGACACCTCTGACAAGTCCGGTACATCTACGGCAAAGAAGTCGGTTGCCCTTACTTTTGATGATGGTCCCAGTTCTTTTACAGACCGTCTTCTGGACTGTCTGGAAGAAAATAATGCAAAGGCAACTTTCTTTATGGTGGGTACTGAGATTGCCAGTTTTCCGGACGAAGTAAAACGCATGAAAAAACTGGGCTGTGAACTTGGAAACCACACTTATGACCATAAGGATCTGGCGACTCTTTCTTCGGATGAGATCAGTTCAGAAATTGCAAGAGTGGATGAACAGCTTGTAAATCTTACAGGTGAGGGAGCTTCGGTGGTCCGCCCGCCATATGGATCTGTTAATGATACGGTAAAATCAACTGTGGGAACCCCGATGATTCTGTGGTCCATTGACACTCTGGACTGGAAAACGCAGGATGTGGAATCTACGGTTGAGGAAGTCATGAATAATGTAAAAGATGGTTCCATTATTCTGATGCACGATATCTTCAGCACCTCTGTAGATGCAGCCGAGATCCTGATCCCGCAGCTTATCGAAGAAGGCTATCAGCTTGTAACAGTGCACGAACTGGCTTCCCTGCATCAGACAGAATTATCGACAGGAGTTACATACGGTGAATTTAATCGAATCAAGTAAGTCCCTTGCGGAAGTTGCGAAAAGTAATAAGAACAGCAAAATCTCCAGCAGAAGCTGACAAAAACAATGTCAGAAAAACGGAACGTAAAAATACAGGCAGTTACCACAAAGATAACCGCCTGTATTTTTTACGTTCCATATTCAATTTTATTCGAGTAAATCTCCTCTGATGTATCCGGTCTGACCGTCGTAGTCGATCTGAACCCATTCACCATCAGTACCTGTCTTCTGAACCTGATCACCTGCTGAGATCACGCCAAGGATATCAGCATCTGTGCTGGCTTCTGCGCGTACATTACATTCCTCCGAAGCAGTAAGCATCGTGCCATCTTCTGCCTCTGTTGACACACCTGCTTCCTCCCCAAGACCATTCAGGAATTCTTCAAGAGACGGATCAGATTGCTGTGCCTGATCCAGTTCATTCTGCACCTTCTTTATAAGAGCTGAAACATCACTGTCTGATAACTGTTTTTCCATATATGCGGAAATCTCAGAATCCTGTAAAGCTCCGTTATTGATCACCCAGTTCCCTTCGCTGTTCTTATATACATAGAACTGAGTCAGTGCAGGGGCCTTGGTCTCAACGCCCTGACAGATATACGAGAAACAGGCGTAAACCACGTAAGAATCATCTGTCATACCTTTCTTCGTGTACACATCGCCTACTTCATACCCTTCGATATAATCTTTCAAATTTGTGACTTTTGACTCATCAGACGGTGTAAAATCATCTTCCAGAGTCTTCAGCGTTGCAATATCTTTTTCCCCCAGAGCCTGATAATAGCTCGTGATCAATGCAGTAACATCTGCATCTGCTGTTTCCATGGGATTGGCGTCTTCTTTCTTCTCGTCAGACTCCCCTTCACTTATCGGAGAAGAAGGAACATTTCCCTGGTCTTCGGATGTGGTTTTCTGTTCATCTCCGGAATTCCCCTTATTACTTCCGGAACAGGCTCGAATGCCGCAAAACAGGACAACCACAATTATCAGAATAGCTCCACCCAGCATAAAATACCGGAGATTATCTGATAACCATTCTCTAAAATCATCCAAGTTCTTGTCCTCCTTATGAGTTACCGTTTGCTCCGTTCACTGCCGCCATACGATTTCTGACAGTTCCCGATTCTGATAACTCCTGTGATACAACGCACCGGAACTGTACATACGTCCCAGGCAGCACGCCTGAAGGGAATCGAACCCCCGCACATGGTACCGGAAACCACTGCTCTATCCACTGAGCTACAGGCGCGTATCTTGAAAATCTGATTTTCAAAGGATTTATATAATTTATTTAATACAAGGTCTATATTATCATAATTACCGAAAAAAGTAAAGTTTTTTATTTTGTTACAAAAGATGCATTATTTTGTTACAAGTCAAAAATTATGGGCAGTCATGCATTGTGCTGACTGCCCGGTTTTATTTACATTTTCAGATCGTCGAATTTTAATCGGATGATCACCAGGGTGATCGCCATAAGAATGATTCCTGCCGGAAGTGCGATCCATGCTGTCTGTACAAATCCTGCGATAATATAAGTCAGGAAAGATACTGCTGCTGCAACCATTGCATAGGGAAGCTGTGTGCTGACATGATTTACATGTTCACACTGTGCACCTGCTGATGCCATGATGGTTGTATCGGAAATCGGTGAACAGTGATCTCCACATACAGCACCTGCCATACATGCAGAAATAGAGATGATCATCAGTTCATGATTTGTTCCTGAGAATACATTAACAACAATCGGGATCAGAATACCAAAGGTTCCCCATGAAGTACCTGTTGCAAATGCGATAACAGCCCCGATCACAAAGATAATTGCAGGAAGGAAATTCATCAGCCCGCCTGCAGAGCTTTTAACAATTGCAGATACAAATACAGATGCACCAAGGCTGTCTGTCATGGCCTTCAATGTCCAGGCAAAAGTAAGGATCAGGATCGCAGGTACCATTGCCTTGAATCCGTCCGGAATACACGCCATACAGTCTCTGAAATTCATAACACGACGTATCAGATATAAAACAATCGTGATAACCAGTCCGAAGAAGCTTCCAAGCACCAGTCCCACAGATGCATCACTCTGTGAAAATGCAGTTACAAAATCAGTTCCGCTAAAGAAACCACCTGTATAGATCATACCGATTACGCAGCATATTACAAGGCTTACAATCGGAATCAGAAGATCGATCACCTTGCCACGCGGATTACTTTTCTCATCTTCAGCCGCGTTTGCATAAGGACGTGCAGGTGTTGTGTAGATATCGCCTTTTAAAGCATTTGTCTCATGAATACCCATTGTTCCGAATTCTACTTTCATAAGAACCATTGCCACCATCATGAAGATCGTAAGCAGTGCGTAGAAGTTATAGGGAATTGCATGTACAAACAGGGTAATTCCATCCTCTCCTTCTACAAATCCGCTGACTGCCGCAGCCCATGAAGAAATCGGTGCAATGATACATACCGGTGCTGCTGTGGCATCGATCAGGTACGCCAGCTTTGCGCGGGACACATTGTGCTTATCTGTCACAGGACGCATAACGCTTCCTACTGTCAGACAGTTAAAATAATCGTCAATAAAGATCAGTACACCAAGAATGATGGTTGAGAGTTCCGCACCAACTCTGCTTTTAATCCTCTTACCGGCCCAGCGTCCGAATGCTGCGGAACCGCCTGCCCTGTTCATCAGACATACCATGGTTCCCAGAATAACAAGGAAGATCAGGATACCCATATTATAAGAATCTGTCAGAACGCTGATCATTCCGCCTTCAAAAATATGAAGGATTGTTCCTTCGAAATTAAAATTAGAGTAAAACAGTGCACCAACCAGTATTCCTACAAACAGTGAACTGTATACTTCTTTGGTGATCAGTGCCAGTGCAATGGCAACAAGCGGCGGAACCAACGACCAGAATGTGCCGTAAAATTTCGCAGATGCAGCCACCTCTTCCTCTGCTGCAAGTACAGTCAGCGGACTTGCCAGTATCAGCAGCATCAGTGCTGAAAGGCAGAGCGAAAGTCTTTTTATGTTACTTTTCATTTCTTTTCTCCTTCTCTTGTAAGATATATGATATTTCGATCATAGCACGCCTCTTAATTAATGCATTTGAAACAGCTTGGCAGAATTTCACGCTCTGATGAGCCGGATCAATATGCATTATTTACGAGGCTTGCTATAATCAAATCTGTAAATGTAGCAGGATTCCGTCTGTGCGATCAGTTCACAACCACACTCTGTCAGAAAATCATGGTCAACCAGCCCGATCTGTGTTACTACGAAATCTGTCTTTGATTTCTTCAACGCAGCCTGAAACCCTTCTTTATCTTCATAGATATGATAATCGATCACATCCAGCAATGCTTTCTGTCTTTTATAGAAACTGCTGTTCTCATCATAGTTTCCCGCCACTGTACTGCCTGATCTGTAGATACTTGCATTTCTGCTTATTACAGTGGCGATCCCCGCATCATACTGTCGCACAATGCTGTTAAGACTGCCGTCAAAAACAACCCTTGGAAAATCATTCTCCTGGTTCTGGTGGATCACGTCGCAGACTGCACGCAGATCATTGGGCACCTTATAAATATTCTCTGCCATTGCAAAATTGGTCACTACCCCGTCCAGCGGATTTCCCAGGATCACAAAACCTGTCAGCACAGCTGCAGCCATAAGAACTTTTATCCAGGTCTTTCTAAAAGCGGTCACAAGTCTGACTCCATAGTAGGCAACCGCCGGGATCACAGGAAGAATCCAGATAAACCGGTAATATTCATTCTCAAACTTCACCTTTGCGATAAGATATTTTACAACCAGCGGATTATATACTGTCAGCAGCAGAAATACTGTATAGCCGACAAATATCCCGGACTTTCTTTTTCTCCCCAGGACCAGTGTGCAGATCAGTCCTACAGCAAACAGAAGAGGATACCAGCAGGAACCCCAGTACAGCCTCATACATGCATCAACAAAGCGCAGTCCCAGTTCCTGAATTGTTACACCTGCCATTTTTTTCTCCTTTCTGTATTATGATGCAGCCAGCGTCAGCAGACCGATTCTGCATGCAAAAAATACAGCTGCATATAATGCCGACGGAAGCATACACACTGCACAATATACCAGCCCTGAAAATCTCTTATTCATAACTGCCGCCGGAGCCATTCCCGCTGCGATCACGATAGGAAAGATGATAGCAGAACCGGAAAATGTCAGCGCACTGACCGCTGTGACAAACAATATGATCCAGACATTCCTGCTGTTTTTCTCCTGCAGATACCAGACGGCGCACATGAGAACTGCAGGGATGGCAATGTTGGCAAGGATGGCTTTTCCCTCGTAACTTCTGGTAAAGAAAAAAGTTCCGGAGGAATAAATCGTACCGCAAAACAGCTGTAAAACACAGACAAAGACAAGCATCAGATCTGCTTTCTTCCTGTTTCCGTCAAATAGTCTCTTACCGATCTGATAAATGATCAGATTGGCAGTCACTACATTCATACATGACATTACCTGCTTTGCCTGCACAATGGGATGGATTCCCAGAAGTCTGCACCACACTGCATTATGCATCGGATATGCGGAAAAAACATATCTGGCCTGAAATGCCTTCTGGATCGCTCCGTTAAAGGGATTATATCTGCCAAGAGTATCTGTGTATACAGAAGTACTCACTGTTCCTACATAATACGCCGCATCTACTGTTGTATCCTCGTAAAAGATCACGATCAGACATTGCAGCAATACTACGACACCTGCAAGGATAATCATCACAGAGTGATTTTTCCATATTTCAGAAATGCTTCCAAAACTTCCACTGCATGTTTCCGTTTGTCCGGCACGTATTTTCCGTTGTTTTTTTATTGTGCAGATCACAGCTGCGCAGATAACCAGAGCCATGATTCCTGCCCATATATAAGCCGCAGCTGTCAGGGATACCCATTTCAGTGTCATCGGTACGATCACCAGTTCAAACACTGCAAAGTAAACCAGATATCCCAGGATGAAAGTCAGGGAACAATCCCCTTTTATTTTCAATATCCGGGCCAGAACAATGCCCGCTGCATAAAAAACTATAAACTCCAGAACAAAGCCTGCACAGGCAAGGCATAATTCTCTCATTCTTCCACCTTTGTCCCTGACCGGGTGGATTCGCGATTCTTCAAAATCTCCATGGCAATCTTCTCAGGAGTCATCGGAAGCTCTGTCAGACGCACACCTGTTGCATTATAAATTGCCTCAGCCAATGCCGGACATGGAGTATCAATTACAAGCTCACCAATGGATTTGGCACCAAAAGGACCGCTCTTTTCGTAACTGCACTCAAAATCCACGCGGATATTTCCGATATCCTGTCTGGTTGGGATCTTATACTGCATAAAAGAATTGTTGCGGATCTTACCTTTGTCTGTATATTGTACATCTTCCCAGAGAGCCATGCCAATTCCCTGTGCAATACCGCCCTCAGTCTGTACACGTGCAAGATTCGGATTGATCGGTGTACCGCAGTCAACAACCGCCACATAATCCAGGACATCCACACTGCCTGTCTCTGTATCCACCTCTACTTCTGCCATACCTACCATAAACGGCGGCGGCGAGATCGGTGAAGAATGCTGTTTCACAACCTGAAGCTCGATATTGTTAAAGAAGGTGCTCTTTAATGCAATATCTTTCAGTGAAACTTTCTTCTGGGCATTTTCAGAACTGATGGCGTCCATATCAACACTATAGCATTCTTCTGCATCTGTCATATGGCCTGCTGCATTTCCGTCTGCCCCATCGTCTGTCTCAAGTGTCTCATCATAGAATACACAGGAACCGTCAAAATCGACTTTTCTCTCATCTACTTCCATCATCTCTGCGCCAAGCTTACAGATTTTTTTCTTCAGCTCCTCGCAGGCCTTCATAACTGCCACACCTGTGGTATAGGTTGTGGCGGAAGCATAGGAACCGGAATCATAAGGAGAAATATCCGTATCCACACTGAATACTACGATGTTATCCATAGGTGTATTCAGACAGTCTGCCGCAATCTGTGCCATAACAGTATCACAGCCTGTTCCCATGTCCGTACATCCAAGTGCCAGTGTATAAGAACCATCTTCATTCAGCTTAATATCTGCGCCGCCTACGTCAACTCCTGCAATAGAAGAACCCTGCATAGCCATGGCAACACCGACTCCGCGGACCTTGCCATTTCCCATATCTCTGCATGGATATTTGGAATCCCAGTCCATCATCTCTTTGGCACGCGCCATACAGCGGTCCATGGAACAGCTCTGTGCATAGGGAACATCCGGATATCCCGGAAGAGGGCCGCCCTCTATAGGCATATTCATTTCTTTTACCTTAACGGGATCCATTCCCATCTTATGTGCCAGCTCATTTACTGCAGATTCCACTGCAAAAATCCCCTGGGTTGCACCATAACCACGATAGGCACCTGCCGCCTGCACATTTGTATAGACAACATCAAAAGCAAATCTGTAGGCTTCTGTATGTCTGTAAAGAGCAATTGATTTATGGCCGCTGAGTCCTACTGTTGTAGAACTATGTTCTCCGTACGCACCTGTGTTGGACAATGTATAAAGATCAATTGCCTTGATGATACCATTCTCATCTGCACCTGCACGTACTGTGATCTCCATCTCATGGCGCGGTGAAGAGCAGATCATGGATTCGTATCTAGAGAAGATCATCTTGGATGGGCGGCCTGTTTTCCAGGTCACGATCGCCGGATAGATTTCACTGACAGAGGTCTGCTTTGCACCAAAACCGCCACCGATCCTTGGCTTGATCACACGTACTTTGGAAGCAGGAATGTCCAGTGCCCTTCCAACGATCCTTCGCACATGGAATGGAATCTGTGTTGAGGACAGAACGATCAGTCTGCCGAAATGATCCATATAGCAGGCTGTGCGGAAAGTCTCCATCATAGTCTGCTGGTTTGCTCTTGTATGATAAGTGCGCTCGACAGTATATTTACATTTTGCCAGAACCTCATCTACATTTCCATGTTCTTCCACTGCGGATGCACATAAATTTCTTTTGTTATCTCCGCCAAGAGGGATTTTCAGCTTCCAGTCATCCTCCGGATGAACCAGGATCGGATTATCTTTTGCCTTGTGGATATCCAGAACCGGCATCTCCACGCGGTAATCTACGCGGATTCTCTTCAATGCTTTATCTACCGCCTCTTCTGTCTCACCCGCAACAATGGCAACTGCATCTCCCACAAAACGTACATGACGGTCAAGGATCAGTCTGTCATCCGGACTCATCTCCGGTGCAGTCTGGCCGGCAAGGGTAAAACGTTTCTGAGGCACATCTTTATAGGTAAGGATACATGCAATTCCGGCCACCTTCTCGGCAGTACCTGTTTTAATATCTTCCACCCAGGCGTTGGCGTGGGGACTTCTCAGTATCTTCACGATCAGGCAGTCCCTTGGTGCCAGATCATCTGTATAGACAGGCTTTCCGGTTACCAGTGACATTGCATCTGTTTTACGTACAGGTTGATTTACATATTTCATCTTTATGCTTCCTCCTGTGCTTTCTTATATTTCAGGAACTTCAGGATACTCCTTGTCTGGGAAACAAAACCGGAACATCTGCACAGATTTCCCGCAAGATATTCTTTGATCTGCTCCTCTGTGGGATCTTTGATCTCGTTGAGCATCGCAAATACATTCATGATAAATCCCGGATTGCAGAAACCGCACTGTTCCGCCCCTTCATTCGCCAGAAAGCTTCCAAACTCCTGCGCTTCTCTCTGCATTCCTTCCAATGTAACGATTTTCTTTCCCTCAATGCGGGCTGCAAGTGTACTGCAGGAAAGCACCGGACAACCGTCCATAAGAACTGTGCAAAGACCACAGTTCGCAGTTTCGCAGCCTCTTTTCACGCTGAAACAGCCCTGTTCTCTTAAGAAATCGATCAGCAGTGTATCCGGGGAGATCTCTGCGTGGCGGTTCACTCCGTTAAGCCAGAAATTAATATTCATTTTTCATCCCTCCTACTGCTTCCCAGGCTCTTCTTGTCAATACTTTTACAAGAAGGGTTCTGTATTCCTTTGATCCTCGCATATTGCCTGCAGTAGGAACGTTCTCTGCCGCATATTCTGCAAAGGCTTCGATCGCCTCTTCCTTCTGCTTTTTTGTCATGTTCCGGAAATTCTTCAGGATCTGCTTCTTATCTTCCACGATCATGGCACGTGCAGGTCTGGCACCTATCACAGTCCTTGCCTCATTTCCGATCACAGAAGCTGCACAGGTCAGCACCGGGAAATCTGTTTTTATGTTTCTCTGACTTAAGTAACAGGTAAGAAGTGGCTCTTTTCGCACGATGATATTTACAAGGATGTCATTGTCCTTCTTCATATTTACAAATTCAGTCAGTGGAATACGGCCTGCATCATATAATTCTACCCATGTATCCATTCCCAGGAACATGGTCAGAACATCTGAGAAACCATATCTTCCATAAATGCTTCCTCCCACAGTGGCACAGTTTCTGAACTGTACGCCTACAATGTGGCAAAGGCTTTCTTTCATAGCTCCATGTGTGTAGGTATTCAGAGCTTCATTTGTCTCCAGGTCATGAAGCGGAGTCATACATCCGATGACAAATTCGTCATCATTCTCCGAAATCGCATCCAGCCCCAGACCGGAAAGATCAATCGCTGTGGATATTGCTCTGTTGCCCATTTTCATCCAGACCATTCCCCCAAGAATACGGGCTGTTTTCTTCTGGTTCAGTTCATAAGCTTCCGCCAGACTGTTTACCTTTACATAGCTTTTGATTTTCAGCATTATGTATCGTATCCCTTTCTTACATACTTTTCATATCTCTTGTAATATTTTGACTCGGATCTGTCGTCAGACAGCCAATTTAATATAATACCATAGCTTAAAGAAAAAATCTATAAATATCCTCTATTTCATAAATAAATTTTTGTTACTGTTCACTCCGTTCTCAGTAACGTAGCCAAAATTCATTCCAGATTGCCTGCGGCAATGGAATTTTGGCTTGTATGTCTCGGCAGTAATCCTGGTCAGGCGGACAATATCATCCGCTTTGCTGCTTGCTGTAAATATTACTCTAATTCTAGCATATGGCAGCCAAAAGTGTCTATTGATAAAACTATCCAAAAAAACACTTTTCAAAATATTATCGGATTAACTGCATCATTTGTTTCATTGCGAATCGTTTTTGTGCACTGTACCTAAATATTTTCGTAATATATTTGGTTTTTTATATATTTTACTGGATTTTTTCAAGTATCAATGTTATAATGTTCACAAATAAAAGACTTATCACTGTTAATTGCAGATAACAGGTGCAATTTGCGAATATCCGCCTGAATCTATATCGTTCAATAACAGAGATGTCATAAAGGAGGGTTTGATTATGAGTAAACGCGTGATTACAATAAACAGGATGCTCGGCAGTAATGGCCGCCTGATCGGTAAAGCTCTGGCAGAAGAGCTTGGATTTGCTTTTTATGACAAAGAGCTGATCGATATTGCAGCTCAGAAAGAGAATATTCCTTTTGATCTGCTTGCCAAGGTTGATGAGAAACGTGGCAGCCAGTGGCGTTTTCCCATTGACCATGAACTTCAGATGGACAGCGATTTTCACTTTGTTCCCATGAATGATGTGCTCTTTGATCTTCAGCGAAAGATTATTCTGGATGCTGCTGAGAAAGAAGATTGTGTGATCGTTGGCCGATGCGCCAATCACATCCTCGACAATAGATGCCTGAGCGTATTTATCCATGCACCATTTGAGTATCGTGTACAGACTGTCATCGAGCGTACGGGACGGGAAGAAAAAAGTGCACAGAAGCTGGTTAAGAAAGTGGATAAAGAACGGCGTACTTATTATGAGTACTTTACAGATAAGAAATGGAAAGATATTTCCCAGTATCATCTGGCATTTGACAGCAGTAAATTTGAGCAGGATAAAATTATACAGATGATAAAGATGGCATTGTAAAATCAAACAGGGTTCCAGATTCAAAAGTCTTATCATGCAGGCACGAACGACTTTTTGAACCTAGTACATCGTTTCGTAAATAACTATACCAATCGCGTAGGATGCGGATTCGAGTGTGCTGGTATAAAAACGCAGGCGTAGCGGGCTACGCTGAGGCTTTTAGACCTGTGCAATCGGATTCGCAGACAAGTGAGTGGTATAGTTATTTCGAAAACGATGTACTAGAGCGTGTCTGAAAATGCTTTCCGCAAGATGTATGTCAAAATATACCGAAAAGTGGGGCGTGCAGATTGCAGGAATGATTTTCCAGACACTCTGGTCCATTCATCACAAAAAAAGTTCCGGGCGAGGTCACCGGAACTTTTTTTGCGTAATTATTTCGCTATATGGCAGATATCCTGAATATGTGGCAGTTATATATATCAGTATTAAACAGCTGATATATAATAAGATATCTGCTGAACAGATTAAAGATGGATTTTGGTTCCGGTTTTTCCCTGGATACCGTCTTTGGCTTTCTGAAGTAAAGTGATCATGGCAGTTCTTCCTTCTTTGGAGCTTGCAAAATCAACGGCAGCCTGAACTTTCGGGAGCATGGAACCTGGGGCAAACTGTCCCTCATTAATATATTTCTTAGCGTCATCTACAGTAATGTCATCCAGCCATTCTTCGTTTTCCTTGCCGAAGTTTACAGCAACCTTCTCCACTGCTGTAAGAATGATAAGCATATCTGCATCCAGCTCTTTAGCCAGGAGACAGCTTGCATAATCCTTATCAATAACTGCTGATGCACCTTTGAGATGATGTCCGTTAAGAACAACGGGAATTCCGCCGCCACCGCAGCAGATAACGATTTTATTTGCATCCACAAGACTGTTGATCGCATCCTGTTCAACGATTTCAACAGGCTTTGGAGATGCAACTACACGACGATAACCACGCCCTGCGTCTTCTTTCATGATATGTCCATATGCCTTGGCCTGATGGTCTGCTTCCTCTTTTGTCAGGAATTTGCCGATCGGCTTGGATGGATTTTCAAAAGCAGGATCATTGGGATCTACACGAACCTGAGTGACAACAGTGACGACAGGTGTGCGGACAAATCCTCTGATTCGAAGTTCCTCTCTCAAAGCATTCTGCAGATCATATCCGATGTAAGCCTGACTCATGGCAACACAGACAGAGAGAGGAGTGTTTGGCTGATTCTCATCTTCTCTGGAGAGAGCAGACATGGCATTGTTGATCATGCCAACCTGTGGCCCGTTTCCATGTACAACAACAACCTGATGACCTTCTTCGATCAGATCGCATAATGCTTTTGCAGTAGTTTTTACAGCTACCATCTGTTCCGGGAGAGTATTTCCCAGAGCGTTCCCACCGAGCGCAATAACGATTCTTTTTCTTGTAAACATTTGTAAAAACCTCCTGATTTTAAAGGCAAAGAGGGCCGCCGCAATAAAGATTGTGTGCTTTCTGCGACAGCCCCGCCTGCTATACAATATGATGAGTACTATTTTTCAATATATTTAAATTCTGAAACTGCTTTCAAAATTAAATATTTGTTTGAAAGCAGCTGGAATATTACTGCAATCCAACTGTTAATCTGCGCCTGATTATTTCAGGATTCTTGGAGCTGCTTTGACTTCAAGTTTCTTCAGGATATCCTGTGGATTTTCAAATTTGGAAAGCATGATCATAGCAGCGATGATGTATGGTTTGAAGCTTGCTTCTTTGTATAACGGGATTCTGTAACGATCGAATACAGAAGCGTCAACCTCACCTGTTTCGCAGCTTACACCTGTAATATCAGCCGGCAGGCAGTGCAGGTAAAGAGCTTTTCCGTCTTTTGTTGTTTTCATAAGTTCTTCTGTGCAGGCCCAGTCTTTGTGCTGTGCATTCTGTGCAAGAAGTTCTTTCTCTAATTTATCGATTCCGTCGAAGTCGCCTTCTGCATAAAGGTCTGTACGTTTTTCCATAGCTGCAAATGGAGCCCAGCTCTTTGGATATACGATAT
>OIWK01000343.1_pt1 | contig 49871 bp, 36 predicted proteins | sample 1587401 | NCBI WGS metagenome assembly OIWK01 (sample SAMEA3888911, study PRJEB22519) | human gut metagenome | biome: human gut; feature: human-associated habitat; material: faeces | place: Denmark | collected 2009 | reverse complement strand
ACTCCTAACTCCTAACTCCTAACTCCTAACTCCTAACTCCTAACTCCTAACTCCTCACTAGAGAGCGCGAGGCTTTCACCCACAATCAAAGGGCAGCACGTCCCACGGGCTAACCATGAACCCTGAACCTTAAACCCTAATAAAGGAGACTCTCCTATGATCCATGAAAGCATTCTTCTCAAGCAGAAAACGCTTGAAGCCCATTTGAAAACACTTGGCTCGGTCGCCGTCGCTTTTTCCGGCGGTGTGGACTCGACCTTTCTTCTTCATGAAGCCCATAAGGTGCTCGGCGATCAGGCTGTCGCGGTGACGATGAAGCTCGATTCCGTCCCCGCGCGTGAGATCGAAGAGGCGAAGGATTTCTGCACGTCCCGCGGCATCCGGCAGGTGATCGTGGAAAGGGATCAGTTCGCTGCGCCGGGCTTTGCGGACAATCCGAAGGATCGCTGCTACTGGTGCAAGACCTATCTCTTCTCGTCTCTGGGCGAGCTGGCGAAGGAGCATCAGATCGCTTATATCATCGACGGAACAAATTTCAGTGACACGAAGGGCTATCGCCCCGGGCTGAAAGCGCTTGCCGAGCTGGGCGTCGTGAGCCCTTTGAAGGAGGCGGCGCTCACGAAGGAGGAGATCCGTATCCTGTCGGAGAAGGAAGGACTTCCCACATGGAATAAGCCATCCTTTGCGTGCCTGGCGACACGTTTCCCCTATGGCACGAAGATCACGGAGGAGAAGCTCCGCGCGGTCGAAGCGGCTGAGCAGCTGCTTTTCGATCTGGGCTTTTTGCAGTTCCGCGTGCGCTGTCATGGAGATATCGCCCGCATCGAGGTGCTCCCCGCTCAGCTCCCAAAGCTCGTGGAAAATCGTGAGGCAGTCATCGCGCGCTTTCATGCGCTGGGCTTTCGCTACGTGACCATGGACCTGGAAGGGTTCCGCTCGGGGTCGATGGATGGGAAATAGGGACTGGTGGCTAGTGACTAGGGATTAGGAGCCTCGAGTAACTAGTGACTGGTGACTTGAATATTACTTTCGGGCATCGCCACTATTTATACTCCGTGGCGCTTCCTTATTTTTATGCGCCGCACCACCATTTCGCATTTCTCATTTCTAATTTCTCATTCAAACGAAACTTTCAAACGCAATCAAAGGGCAGCACGCTCCGTGTACTAACCCTGAACCCTGAACTTTGAACCTAAACCAACAACCAATCAACCAAAGGACACATATATGAGTATTCAAGAAATATTGACCCAAGTGAAGTCCGGCGCGCTGTCGCTCTCTGCGGCAGAGGCGCTCATCCGTGAGAATCCGGCGGAGCGATCCTATGAGGAAATGGGATTTGCCAAGCTCGATACGGATCGGAAGAAGCGTTCCGGCTTTGCAGAAGTGATCTACTGCCAGGGGAAATCTGACGAATTCATCGGACAGATCTTCCGAAGGCTCTATGAGGTGGAGGGGGAAGTCTTCGGCACCCGCGCCTCTCCCCACCAGTATGAGATCGTGAAGGAATTCCTGCCGGAGATCTCCTATGACCCGGTGTCGCATATCCTGAAGCTGGAAAAGGAAAAGGAGCACATCGGCTGCGTGGCCATCTGCACGGGCGGCACGGCAGATATTTCCGTCGCAGAGGAAGCGGCACAGACGGCAGAGTACTTCGGGACGCATGTCGAACGTGTCTATGATGTGGGCGTCAGCGGCATCCACCGCATCCTTTCGAAGGAGGCGATCGTGCGCCGCGCGAACTGTGTCATCGCAGTGGCAGGCATGGAAGGGGCGCTCGCCTCGGTCATCGGCGGACTCGTGAAGAATCCCGTCATCGCGGTGCCGACGTCGGTGGGCTATGGCGCCAGCTTCCACGGCCTTTCGGCGCTCTTGACGATGATCAATTCCTGCGCGAACGGCATCGTCACCATCAATATCGACAATGGCTTCGGCGCCGGCTATGTGGCGACACAGATCAACCGATTGGCGGAAATGGGACGGATTTGAAAGTAACCATATCGCCTATTTCTTGTTATGATTACGTGCCATAATTAGGAATGAGGAATGAAGGTGGCGGCTTTGCCGAGATCGAGGGCTCAGGTCGCAGCTGTTCTGGCATTCGTTATCTCAAGTGCGACGTTTCTCGCCGCTCAGGATGACGAAACGGGGCGATGCCCGAAAGTCGTATTCAAGTCACCAGTCACTCGAAGCTCCTAATCCCTAGCCACTAGTCCCTAGCTACTAGAATCCAGTCACCAGTCACTCCTGATTCCAACCAATAATCAACAACCAACAAGGAGAAACCATATGGGAAAAACATTATACCTTGAAACTTCCTCCGGCATCAGCGGAGATATGTTCGTCGCAGCGATGATCGACCTCGGCGCAGACCCGGAGACGCTGGAACGCGCGCTGAATTCCATCCCCGCGGACGGTTTCATGGTGGAGATCTCCAGCGTCAAGAAATCCGGCATTGCGTGCTGTGATTTCAATGTCATTCTGGATGCGGCCCATGAGAATCATGACCATGATATGGCCTACCTCTATGGCCCGGCGCCGGTCAGCTCGGCAGCTCCGCAGGAAGAAGCGCATCACTGCCACTGCCATGAGGACGAGGAAGCGCATCACTGCCACTGTCACGAGGACGAGGAAGCGCATCACTGCCATTGCCATGAAGGCGAAGAGCCTCATCATCACCATGAGCATCACCACCACGGACGCCATCTGGCAGAGATCTTAGACATCATCGACGCGACAGACATGACAGACTCGGCGAAAGCACTGGCGGGCAAGATGTTCCACATCGTAGCGGAAGCAGAGTCTCTCGCCCATCACATGCCGCTGGAAGAAGTGCATTTCCATGAAGTCGGCGCCATCGACTCCATCGTAGATATCATTGCCGCGGCGGTCACCTTTGACAGCCTAGGGATCACGGATGTCATCATCCCCTGCCTCACCGAGGGCAGAGGCACCGTCCGCTGCCAGCACGGCGTTCTGCCCGTTCCCGTCCCGGCGACCATGAATATCATCGAAGCCTACGATATGCCGCTCACCATCATGGAGGCGAAGGGGGAATACGTCACGCCGACCGGCGCAGCCATCGCGGCGGCCATCTGCACGACGCACCAGCTGCCGAAAGCCTTCCGCATCGTGGGTACAGGCCTTGGCGCAGGCAAGAGAGCCTACACCGAGCGCACGAATATCCTCCGTGCATACCTCATCGAAGGGAATGCCATGGAAGAGGGCAAGGATGAGATCGTGAAGCTCGAGACCGATATCGACGACAGCACTGGTGAAGCACTCGGCTATACCATCGACCGTCTCATGCAGGCGGGTGCGCTCGATGTCCATTACAGCCCGGTCTACATGAAGAAGAACCGTCCCGCGTGGGAGCTCACCGTGATCTGCAAGAAGAGCAGGATGGAAGAGCTTGAGGACATCATCTTCAAAGAAACGACGACCATCGGTATCCGCGAATTTCCGAGCGTCATGCGCTCCATCCTTCACCGCAACCAGAAGCAGGTGGAAACGCCCTTCGGCATCGCGGAGGTGAAGGAAGTCGCCCTCCCCGGGGAGAGACGCTTTTACCCCGAGTATGAATCGGTGAAGGTCATCGCAGAAAAAGAACACCTGCCCTTTGCGGAGGTGTATCATCTCGTGAAGGCACTCGCGGAACAAAACGAGTAGTGGCTGGGGACTAGAGACTAGTGACTAGTGACTGGTGACTGGTGACTGGTGACTAGGGACTAGAGACTAAAAGACTAAGAGACTTCAGACTTGTTTGTCGTCATTTCGAGCGAAGCGAGAAATCTTCCTTGCAGACCGATAAACGATGCATGTGTGAACGCAGAAATACGTGGCACCAAGACGCCGTTTCCCTGCCAGTGCCTATGTGATACTGACTGCAGTGCAAGGGAAACGCTGATTAAATCGCAGAGTCAGATTCTACAAGAATTTTTATACATAGCTTCGTCATAGCCTTCCTTAAATAGCTCGCTATTCGCGTCAGGTTATTCCTCGCTATGCATAAAAATTCAAGAGTAAAATCTGACAACGATTTAATCAGTGTTTCCCCAAGAAAGATCCCTCGGCTGCGCTCGGGATGACGATACGGGAAAAGAATAGCCCAAAACGTTTGAAAGCAGGGACTAGGGGTGAGGGACTAGGGGACTCTCGTATCGTCATTTCGAGCAAAGCGAGAAATCTTTTGCCATTTGTGGTCAGGCGGACGATGTCAGGAAATCTAAAATGGGAAGCCTGCTGTCCGTAGGAAGGGAGCCGCGTCAGCAGCGATCAGGAATTCACGCTTTCCCCACCTGTGCCGCGCACCTTTCTGCTTTTCTCATCTGACTTTCATACCGCTGGTGCCCTATCCGCCCCTTCGAGGCACCTTCCCCTAGAGGGGAAGGCTATTAAGTTAAGCGGCAGAACGTTCTTGGCTCCCCATCGGGGGAGCTGCCCGAAGGGCTGAGGGGGCTACGTAGCGGTATTGCATGAAAGTGTTGGAATATCGATAGCATCGGACTATTCAACATAGCACGCTATACCGCTAGCATGCCCCATCTCGCTGCGCTCGAAATGGCGTCTCACTGGATTTTAGCGTCGCTTCGCTCCTAAAAATCCAGTTCGCTTGCACATATTGCCTTCGGCACTTCCCCCCTTCGGGGGAAGCAAGACGTTACGTAGCTAACGATTTCCTTAACATACGACGTTTTTCTCCGCTCAGGATGACGAAATGCGTCGTACCGCTCCCGTTGAACCCATAGAACCTGCCCCCTCTTTCGTCTGCGGTCAATGGGATGGCACGCAACCTCGTTTCTCATAAGCCTCTCAAGAAATTTTCGATAGCCAGAAAAGCCCCGCGGCGGCGGGGCTTTTGTCATGCAGGTCAAATTGTTCACTTTTTCAAGTGAAAAATGGTGTATAATAGAACCAAGTAGACATGTCAGATCGTTTGATGAGAAAATCTGTCCGAAAGAACTCTGCGTGTGGATCAGGAGCCCGGGGCATTTGCCGCCGATAAAGTAGATCGGCAGGATGGGTGCAGCGATCGCCTGAGAAATGAGCAGACTTTCTTTCATGAGCTTCGTCTCCGAAATTTTTCGACTGTGAGACGGAGGATCCGGGAGCGTTTTCCCGTGCTTCACAGGGAAGGCCTTTGGGATGCTCTGTCTGTCCTCTCCGGTAAATCTGTCTAGCCGGTGCGGAAGAACGCAAAGGAAAGAAAGAACGAGGGCGGCCTCGCAGCGTGACATGACTCCCAAGGCACCAGAGTCGGGGGCCGTAGAAGTCATAGTGCATCTGCGTTTCCGCGCGCCTTTTACCAAGACTTGCTCTTCTTTTCTGCATGAGGTCAGTGCTTTCCTTATGTGTTCCTGTATGATTTTCCATCCTGCGCTCCCATCTCTCCTTGCCGGCTGCGGTCCGGCAGAATGAAACCGGCTGTCAACGGTGGATCTCTGAGGAACATAGGCTTGTTCCGTTCCGCATTCTCATAGGATCATAGTCCTATGGTCTTATGACTAGACCATTCCGAAGACTCCAAAAATACAGCCCGCACCGGCCGCCATCCGGTGCGGGTATTTAAATGGGAAAAAGGGGCGGGAGGGAGAAGGCGCTTTCCCTGTCTCTCATACATTTTCTTTACGATCCTCGGCGGTATTTCAACTTTTCTATGGAAATACCGCGTTTTTTAATGAAAGTTTTTCTTTCTCTATACAGAAGCCTGTCATATTTATTGCAGTAATGCCTTACAGTGATTATAAACACAGCAAGAGAAGCGATGACAGTGGCGCGAGGAAAGCATCAATGGCAGGCATCCTTTCTCTTTGCGATTTTAAAGGAGAAAATAATGAGAAAACATATCATGAAAGCAGCAGTTCTCGGTCTTCTGGCCGGCGGTGCCATTCTGGGGGGCGTCTTTCAGGCACAGGCATCGGATATTCGCATTCTTCCGGTAGATACCGCAAAATTCTGGAGCGGCGCACGTTTCGACTTTGATGTCGAAGTTTCCAATGCGAAAAACCTTCAGAATGTCGACGTGACGATCAACGGCGTTCCGGCTGAAAAGTTCTTCGGCAAGAAAGCGGCAGTGAAGGATCTTGGTAATGGCGTCACCTCGTTCCGTATCGATGACGTGACCTTTGCGAAGCCGGGTAAGGTGGAAGTCGCAGCTTCCGCAAAGGACAGTCTCGGCGTTTCCAAGGCGGCTGCTTCCTATCAGGTGGTGCATGAAGTCGCACAGAAGAAAGCAAAGAATGTCATCCTCTTCGTCGGCGACGGCATGTCGCTGCAGGCGCGTGAAGTGGCCCGCATCCTTTCCAAGGGCATGACGAATGGCAAGTACAATGACCTGCTCGCGATGGAAAAGCTCGCGCACAATGCAGTCATCACCACGTCCGGCTATGACTCCCTCGTCACCGACAGTGCAAACTCCGCTTCCGCTTATGCAACAGGTCACAAGTCTGTTGTCAATGCCATGGGCGTTTACGAAGACTCCACCAAAGATCCGCTCGATGATCCGAAGGTAGAAAATGTCTCTGAGATCCTGAAACGTACCCGCGGCATGTCCATCGGTCTTGTCACACAGGCGGAATCCACCGATGCGACCCCGGCAGCGATGGTCGGTCACACCAGAAGAAGAGCGGCGCAGGATTTCCTCGCGAAGGACTACCTCGAAGACTACCATAGACCAGATGTCATCCTGGGCGGCGGCTCGGCTCGCTACATCCCTAAGGATGTACCCGGTTCTAAGAGAAAAGACCAGGTGAATGTCATCGAAGAATTCAAAAACAAGGGCTATACCTTCGTCGATAACTCTACCGACCTCATGAAGGCGCCGACAGACAAGCCGCTCCTCGGTCTCTTCCATACCAGCACGATGAATGTTTACATCGATCGTGAAATGGAGAAGAATCCGAAGGTGCTGAAGGGCTTCACGGACCAGCCGAACCTGATGAACATGACAAAGAAAACACTGGATATACTCTCCAAGAATCCGAATGGCTTCTTCGCAATGATCGAAGGTGCTTCCATCGATAAGCAGCTCCATGTCATGGACTGGCAGCGTTCGGCTTACGATACTATCGAATTTGATAAATCCATCGAATATGCGGAAAACTGGGCCAAAGAGCATGGCGATGATACCTTGATTATCGTTTTGGCAGATCATGCACACGGCATGTCCATCAGCGGTACCTACCATGAAAGAGATGGCAAGAAGGGTACACAGGCAGTCAGAGTGTATGCCGATTCCATTTTCCCGACCTTCAAGGATGCCAATAAAGATGGCTTCCCGGATAACCCGGATCCGGATGTCACCCTCGCTATCCAGTATGCCAACCATCCGGAATACTATGAAAACTATCATTTCCTGAAGACACCGACCCCGCCGGCGCTGGCTACCAAGGAAACCAAGGAAGAAGCTGTGCAGAACGGTGAAAAGGTGGAATACCATCAGGTGACCACGGCTTCCTCCAAGGCAAATCCGGCTCGCATCCATCCGGGGGATCCGGCAGAGCTCATGCCGGCCAATACGCCGAAGTCTGATCCGCAGGAATGCCATTCCGCTGACGACATTCTTCTCAATGCCGGCGGCCCCGGCTCCGAATATTTCCACGGCACCATGGATAATACCGAAGTCTTCTTCGGTATCATGAGAGCCTTGGGGATCGATGGAAATAAAAAAGCAAAATAAAGAGGGATGGGGATAGCGTGCTGCCGCTTTCCGGGAGGCGGTACTGAAGGTCCTCATGGATCGCCCATCCGGAATCCTCTTTCTCAGGAGATGCATCCTATTGTTACGATCACTATTTTCCCTCATCAGACATTCCTTTATGGCGCTCGCCCTGGCCGGGGCAGTCACCTTGCCTGCAGCCGCGGAAGATTACTCCTTTGACGAGATCTACTCCGGCTACTCCGCAGAGGGATTGACCTTTTCGGACAAGACGATGAGCCTTGAAGGCGGCGAAGTGACGATCTCGGGCTTCATGGCCCCTCCACTGACACCGACCATACATTTCTTCGTCCTGACGGAAGTCCCGATGTCCGTCTGCCCCTTCTGTTCCAGTGACGCAGACTGGCCCGATAACATCATCGTAGTCAAGGTAGATGACTCCATCACCGCTCTCCCCTACGATACTCCCATCACGGTTACGGGCACTTTGGAGATCGGGAGTGAAACAGATGAAGAAACCGGATTCGTGAGCCAGCTGCGTATTCGAGCCACATCGATTGACAGCTGATTTCTCCAGCCGGAAGCTCGTTTACCTATAAAGAGGCACCGAAAGATCGGGGCCTCTTTTTTGATTCAGAAGGAGGAATGGCGGTGAGGCGCCAAAGAAAACGCCCTGATTCTTGAACGCTCATTCCTGAAAGGCTCCATCATGATCGAAATCAGAAACCTTATTTGTGAATATCCGGATGGTGCGGGGAGGATCCGTGCACTGGATCTTCCCTATGCACGTCTTACGAATGCACCATGGGCGCTGATCGGCCCCTCGGGGAGCGGGAAATCGACGCTTTTCCATGCGGTGAGCGGCCTGCTCACGCCGACATCGGGCGAGATCGTGGTAGATGGGAAGGACGTCGCAAAGATGACGGAGAAAGAGAAATGTGATTTCCGTGCGAAAGAGATCGGCTGCATTTTCCAAAAGCCCATGCTCATGCCCTATCTCACCGTCTTCGAGAATCTCCGTCTCTCCGCATCGATTGCGGGAAAGACACTCACCCGGGAAGAGGCCGAGTGCCTGCTTGCCTCTGTCGGACTTTCTGAGTATGCACCACGAAAGGCGGACGCGCTCTCCGGTGGAGAAGCGCAGCGTGTCGCTTTCCTTCGTGCGATCCTCCGGAAGCCTGCCGTCCTTTTGGCCGATGAACCGACTGCGAGCCTGGACCGCGCAAACAGTGAGCTCATCGTAGAAAAGCTCCTGCAGTACCAATACGAGAGCGGCTGCCTGCTCCTCTGCGCCACGCATGACGAGAAGGTGCAGGCACGGTTTGAAAACAGACTGGTACTGGGGAAATAGTGGCTGGGGACTGGCAGCCAGGGATTGGGAATGGCTAGTGACTGGAAGATTTCAGCACCGCTCGCTTGCATGCCGCCTGTGCCCTATCCACCCCTACGGGGCACCTTCCCCGCAAGGGGAAGGCTGTGATACAAAAATACCGCTTTCCCCATCCAACCTCCGCCCCCTTCGGGGCACCGCATTCCATAGGAAGGAGGGAGTATCCACGCAAGCCCCTTCCCCTAGAGGGGAAGGCTGACGATACGAGGGAAACCTGCCATTCGCAGACTTTCGGGCATCGCCCCATAAATATTTGCGGCGAAGCCGCCACCACAACCCTGAACCCTGAACCCTCTGGACCTGTAGAACCCGCTGAACCCTTTGACTCTATTAAAGGAGAATGTATCCCATGCTTCATCTGGCTTTTCTTTCATTCATCCGCCGTCCGCTTACACGGCTGATCCTACTCTTTCTGATCGCACTCGCCTGTGCGCTGCCTGTATTTCTGCTGCAGACGGCGGGCGGGCTCTATGATGGCATCAATCGTGCGGTCTCTCCGTTTCCGATCCTTGTCGGAGCGAAGGGCTCCTCGTACCAGCTGGTGCTGAATACGGTATTCCTTCGGGACAAGCCGATCGGAAATATCACCCATGACGATGTGGAGAAGCTCGCTTCCGATCCGCACACGGAGGCGGTGTATCCGCTCGCCTTCGGGGATAATTACCGGGGCTTTCGCATCGCCGGGACGAACGCAGATATTTTTGATTTTCGCCCGGATAAGAAGAAGGGCCCATGGCTTTCCATCGCTGAAGGACGATGCTTTGCGGAGGAAGGGGATGTCGTCATCGGGAGCGAGACGGCGCGTCTCACCGGACTTCGCATAGGGGATACCTTCCACTCGGTGCATGGAGCAAGCGCGAAAGGAAGAGCGCATAATCATACCTTGAAGGTGGTCGGGATCCTTGCTCCTGTGAAGGGGCCGTATGACACGGCGATTCTGACGGATATCAGAGACGTGTGGGAAGCGCATGGCACGGCCGCCGAAGCACAAAAGGAAGTGACGGCGCTTCTCGTCGTACCGAAAGGCTACAAGGAAGCGATGCAGCTTCTTTCTTTGTACCAGCGGCAGAAGGATGTGCAGATGCTCTTCCCGTCGCAGACCATCATCTCTCTCTATGCGATGGTGGGGCAGACGAAGGATTTCTGGGGGATCTTGACTGCCTGTCTTCTGGCGGTCTCCATCCTCATCACACTTTTGGCGATGTACTGGAGCACGCTCGGCCGGCTCTCGGAGCTTGCGCTCCTGCGCGCACTGGGGGTAGGGAAGGGGGACATTCGCCGGCTGCTGCTCTCGGAGGCGGCGATACTCCTTCTCGCCGCTTCCTTCACCGGCTGGCTTCTGGGTTATGGCGGAGGCGCTCTCACTGCGAAGCTCATCGCGTCTCATGCGGCGGTCGTGATGGAAACAGCGCCTGATCCGCGAGGACTCCTTATCATCCCTTTTATGACCGTGATCGGCACGCTCGCGGCGATGATCCCCGCCTGGCTCATCCAGAAAAAGGATGTGGCGGGGAACTTGTGACTAGTGGCTAGGGACTAGTGGCTAGGGACTGGGGATTAGGAGCCTCGGGGGACTCGTTCAGACTCACGTATCGTCATTTCGAGCGTAGCGAGAAATCTTTGCCATGCGCGGCAGGTCTCCATGTTTGAAAATCCCAAACGGGAAACCTGCTCTTCGTCGGCTTTCGGGCGTCGCCCTATTTATACTCCGCGGCGCTTCTGATTTTTATGCGCCGCACTACCATTTCTCATTTCGGATTCCTCATTCGCGCCAAGCTTTTCACAATCAAGGAACAACACGCCCTACGGGCTAACCTCAAACCCATTCTCTTTGAAATTCTTCCGCATGCATGTATAATAAAAAGAATTTATACATGCTTTTTTTGTGCGTGCCGTAAGGGGGAAAGCGATGAAGGACGAGGTCTACTTGAAGATGCTGGGGGCAGCGGTCTGGGAGAGTCCGGTGCCCATCTATGTCATCCATGTCGAGGTGGATGAGGCGGGAAAACCGGTGGACTGGCGTTTTGCCTATGCCAATGAGGCGGAAGCAAAGCATCTCTCTATCCCTCTTGAGAAGCTGCTCGGTAGATCGGGCATCGAGCTTTTGCCGAAGATCGGCGGCAAGTGGCTTTTCCCCTACTACGAAGCGGCCTATCACGGAAAGACGCTGGATTTCGATACCTTTGCCCAGAGGACGAAGCGCTTCATCCATCTCCATATCATGCCGGCAGGGACACCGGGCTACTGCCTCGCATCGATCAAAAACTTCGACAAGACGCTCTGTGCGGAGTCGGAGCCGGGAACTCCTATGGAGCAGGCGTTCCGTCATCTTGTGAGGGAGAATGCGATCCTGCAGTCGCTCTGCTTAGACTACACGGTGATCTGTTTCGCAGACCTCAAGACAGATACGATAGAGATCGTGAAGCAGGGGATGTTCAGTCATGGCATGGATATCGATGAGGCTCTGCCTGCCAAGGAGAAGCTCTCTTATCGCTCGCGCATGGCATACATCCGCGATCATCTGCTGGTGAAAGAGTCCTGTGGGGATTTCTATGGGGAGCTGGGCCCTGAGGGACTGATGCGGCATCTGGCACTGAAAGAAACGTTCACGTATCGGGCGCGTACGAAAGGGAACCGCGAGGGGAATGAATACTTCGAGATGAAGGCCATCCGCGTGCATCAGGATGAGACGAGCTTTAAGGTCGTCATCGGGATCCGGCCGATCGATGATCTGATCAGGGAAGAGGACAGCCACCAGCGGCGTCTCGAGGAGGCACTCGTATCTGAACGCCGGTCGCATGAAGTCATTTCTGCGATCAGCAAGATCTACTGGGTGATCTACCTCGTCGATCTGGAAAAAGACACCTGCGAGAGGATCGCTAGTGTCGGTGAAGGGTATCAGGCGAGCGGGAAGGTGTGCGCGGCGTCGCAGGCATTTGAGGATATACTGCGGTATATCGTTTCCGAGGAATATTGGGACCACATGCGCGATTTTGTGGATACGAGGACGCTTGTCACGCGCCTTTCGCAGGAAGATACCATCACGACCACGTATCGCGCGCGCACGGGAGAGTGGCGGCAGGCGCGATTCATCGTGAAGACGAGAGACGAGAAGGGGCGCGCGAAAGATCTCCTGTACATGGTGAATCCCATCGACCGCGCCAAGCAGAAGGAGATGCAGAACCAGGCCGTGATGAATGCACTGGGGCAGGATTTCTCTGTGATCCTCCTGACGGATCTCCGGCAGGATACCATCGAGCTGATCCGGGGCATGGAGGATACGTATATAGGGCAGCTGCTCGAGGATGTGCATTATCGCTATCGTGAATGGCTCCGCTATGCCTGCGAGCATCTGGTGTATGAGGCGGATCGCGAAGAGATCACCGTCCTCCTCTCACCCGCTCGCCTCGAGGAGGAGCTTCTCCGGCATAAGACGTACAGCGTCCGCTGCCATGTGCATCCGAATTCTACGGGGAATGAGTATTTCGAAGTGCGGGCGGTGCTTTCTCAGCAGGATGAAGATCATTTCGAGGTCATCATAGGCTACCGCGCGCTGGATCAGATCATCCATGAGGAGAGGAAGAAACAGCAGCAGCTGGAAGAAGCGCTCCGCCAGGTCGAACTCGCCAATAAGGCGAAGTCCACCTTCCTCTTCAATATGTCGCATGATATCCGCACGCCGATGAATGCGATCCTTGGCTTCTCTCACCTGCTTCGCATGTACAAGGACGAGCCGGAGAGGATCCTGGACTATACAGAAAAGATCGAGAAGTCCGGAGAATTCCTGCTCTCTCTGATCAACAATGTCCTTGAGCTTGCGCGCATCGAAAGCGGCAAGAGCAGTATCGAGGAGTCGATCATCGACATGAAAGAGCTCTATGAGTCTGTCGGCTGCCTTTTTGAAAATCAGATGAGGGACAGACAGATCTCCTTCACAAGGACGCTTCGGACGCCGCAGCGCTTCATCTATGCCGATAAGGTGAAGCTGCAGGAGATCCTGCTGAATCTTCTCTCGAATGCATGCAAGTACACACCGCCCGGAGGGAGGGTGTCTTTCGATATCTGCTCCGCTCCGGCCCAAGAGGGCATCGAGCTCTTCACGACGACCATCCGGGACAATGGCATCGGTATGACGAAAGAATTCCTCGCGCATATTTTCGAAGCCTTCACGCGCGCGAGAAGCAGCACGGAGAGCCGACGGCCGGGCTTTGGCCTCGGTATGGGCATCGCCAAGAAGCTGACAGAGCTCATGGGCGGCACCATTGCGGTCGAGAGCGAGCCGGGCAAGGGCACCACCTTTACGGTCAGGATCCCGCACCGCATCGCCAAAGGGCCGGAAGAGGCATTCCCTGCAGAAGACTCCGCCCTGCCGGATACCGCACTTCAAGGCCGCCGCATCCTTCTTGCGGAAGACAATGATCTCAATGCAGAGATCGCAGAAGAGCTTCTAAAGGAGGCCGGGCTTCTTGTGGAGCGCGCCAGAGATGGCATCGAGTGTCTGGCGATGCTTGAGAAACGAGAGCCGCTCTGGTATGATCTCATCCTCATGGATATCCAGATGCCGAATATGGATGGCTACAAGGCGACCACCCTCATTCGCCATCTGGAGGATCCAAGGCTTTCGAAGATCCCCATCATCGCCATGACGGCCAATGCTTTCGCTGAAGACAAGGCGAAGGCCGCCGCACTCGGCATGAATGCCCATGTGGCAAAGCCCTTCGATATCAGGGTACTCAAGCGCGTGATGGCGGATGTGCTGGGGAAACAGTGAGTCAATGGTTTTGGGGGCATGCTGCTCTTTGAATTAGAAATTAGAAATGAGAAATGCGAAATGGTGGTGCGGCGCTAGATCCTTCGACTCAGTTCTCACTGTTCCGCCTTTACATTATCGAACATCCGACATTTCACTCCGCTCAGGATGACGAAATGCGCCGCGAAGTATAGATAGTGGCGATGCCCGAAGGCGGTATTCAAGTCACAAGTCACTAGTCACTCGAGATTCCCTAATTCCTAATTCCTAATCCCTAGCTACTAATTCCCAGTCACTAGTCCCCAGTCCCCAGTCACTTCCCCAAGAGGGCAGATACGACAAGCTGCTTTTGCATTTTGTCGCAGCTGCCCTTTTTCGTGTTGCCTAGCGTCGATCGAAATCATTTTGCGCTTGCATTGTTGATTCATTTAGTATAAAGTATATATCAATACGAAGAATATGCAAAAATATGTATACACGCTATATAAATCACATGCACTTATTGAGAGACTCTCTCATTTCTTATGGTCACTCCGGAGGTCGATCTTATGCTTCTACCCCTCTTGCTGGTTCTTTTGCCGCTTGCAACGGCCGTGATCCTGCTCTTGACACGCGATGCCTCCTTCCGCAATCTGCTCGTGAAAGGCTCGGCAGCGGTGATGATGGGGCTCGCACTTGCCGTCGCCGTCACCTGCTTTGATGAGCCGGTGAAGATCGGCGTGGATAGTGAGCTGCTGAAAGCGGTGATGCTGGCGGCAGACTTCCTTGTCATTCTGGCGGTCTGCTACTATGCGAAGAAATTCAAACGCTACAGCATCGCACTTCTGGGGCTTGTGCAGTTTGCGATCGTGGCGGCCTTTGAATGGCATATGGGCGAGCGCATCTATGTATCATGGGATTTCCTCATCGACCACTTTGCCATCATCATGATCCTGATCGCCGGCATCATCGGCGGACTCATCGCGGTGTATTCCTTGGGCTACATGGCACAGTACCATCGAAAGCATGCGGGGATCCCTGACCGTCGCGGCTTTTTCTTCTTTGTGGTCTTTCTCTTTCTTTCAGCGATGTTCGGTCTCGTCATGTCGAACAATCTGCTCTTCATGTACACCTTCTGGGAGATCACGTCTCTCTGCTCCTTCCTCCTGATCGGCTATTCGCAGACGAATGAAGCGATCCACAATTCCTGCAAGGCGCTCTGGATGAACCTTTTGGGCGGGCTTGCCTTTGCATTGGCGATCGTCCTTCTGGGGGAAAAATACTACACGGTCGAGCTGTCTCTCTTGGTGAATCTGGGCCGCAGCCGTGAACCTGTCGAGCTTATCGCAGCGCTCCTCGTCTTCTGCGGATTCACAAAATCGGCGATGATGCCCTTCTCCGGATGGCTTCTGGGGGCGATGGTGGCACCGACGCCGACTTCGGCACTCCTGCACTCTTCGACCATGGTCAAGGCGGGCGTCTTCCTCATCATCAAGCTCGCGCCGATCTTGGGAGACAATCATGTCGGCATCATGGCAATGCTGGTGGGCGGGATCACCTTCTTCTTCGCTTCCTGCGCCGCCATTTCCCAGTCCGATGGGAAAAAGGTGCTCGCCTATTCCACGATCTCGAATCTCGGCCTGATCGTCTGCTGCGCGGGCACAGGCTCCTATGAAGCCGCATGGACGGCGATCATGATCGTCATCTTCCACGCAGTCGCGAAGTCTCTCCTCTTCCTCACGGTCGGCACCGCAGAGCAGCAGCTCGGCAGCCGCGATCTGGAGAATTTCGATGGGATCTTCAATTCCATGCCGCGCCTTTCACTTTGCATGGTGATCGGCATCTGCGGGATGTTTCTCGCACCGTTCGGCATGCTGATCTCCAAGTGGGCCGCTATGAAAGCCTTCGTCGATGCAGGACAGCCGCTGCTTCTCCTCGTCCTCGTCTACGGCTCGGCGACCACGCTCTTCTACTGGACGAAGTGGCTCGGCAAGATCACGACCTTTGTCCCGACGAATGAAAACCGCGAGCGAGGGATCCTTGGCGTCGAATGGACGGCGCTCAAAACGCTGGCAGCACTGACGCTCATCGTCTGCGTGCTCTTCCCGCTCATTTCGGAATACGGCGTCATCCCCTACCTCGCACTCACTTATCATGCGACGGCAGAGGTCATCGCGCAGAGCAATCTCTGGATCATGTCGCTCATGGTCTTCCTCCTGGTCGTCCTGCCGCTGCGCTTCGGCAAAAGCCGCGAGAAGAAACAGGTCGTCACAAATCTTTCCGGGGAGAACCTCGGAAGCGACAATGCCTATCGCGGCGCCGGCGGACGTGTCGTCCCCGTCACGTTGCGGAACTGGTATCTGGAGAGCTGGTTCGGTGAAGACCGCATGAAGCTCCTTGGCTACACCGCAGCCCTTGCCTGCGTCCTGATGGAGCTGTCTTTGACTCTAGGAGGTGCATTCCATGTCTGACTTCCTGATGCCTATCGCAGGGGGCCTCCTGTACCTCCTCTTAGCGCCGATCCTCGGCGGACTGCTTTCCGGGTGCGATCGCATCATCTCCGCCCGTATGCAGCGAAGAAAGGGGCCGCCCCTCCTGCAGCCCTTCTATGATTTCCTGAAGCTGTGGGGAAAGCAGCCGATCGCCGTCAATAAGGCGGAAGGCTTCTACATCTTCGGCTTCCTTCTTTTCGTCCTTCTGACAGGCACCATCTTCTTCGCGCAGGGCGATATCCTGCTCGTCGTATTCACACTGACCATGGCGAGTGTCTGCCTCATCATCGCGGCGTATGCCGTCGACTCCCCCTACAGCCAGATCGGCGCGGAGCGTGAACTCGTGCAGACCATGGCGTATGAACCGATGCTCCTCATGGTGGCACTCGGCTTTTACCTCGCCAGCGGCAGCTTCTCCGTCGGAGACATCCTGACGGGCGCCCATATGAATATCCTGCGTATGCCGGGCATCTTCTTCGGTCTCTGCTTCATCCTTCTCATTAAATTCAGGAAATCGCCCTTCGATATCTCCATGTCGCATGAAGCGCATCAGGAGCTCATCGGCGGTCTTAAGACAGAGATCTCCGGCCGTACCCTGGCTGTCGTCGAGATCGCGCACTGGTATGAGAATGTGTTCCTCTTCGGCCTCGTGCTCCTCTTCTTCGCATCGGATACCTGGTGGACATGGCTTCTCGGCCTTGTCATCTGCGAGATCGTTTTCTTCGCGGAGATCCTCATCGACAACTGCTGCGCCCGCATCAAGTGGGAGCGCATGCTCGCCTCCACCTGGCTCGTCGGCCTCATGGCAGGCTTTCTGAATATCGCATTTTTGATGTACTTCAAATAAAGGTTGTCTGGTTCAGGTTGATGGGTTCAAGTGAGCGGCGTCGCGCTTGGCACCGAATATAAAATGGCGGCGAAGCCGCCACCACAAGTTTGAAAACAGGGATGAGCAGCTAGTGACTAGTGACTAGTGACTAGTGACTAGTGACTAGTGACTAGTGACTGGTGACTGGTGACTTAAATACCACCTTCGGGCATCGCCCCGTTTCGTCATCCTGAGCGGCGAGAAACGTTGTATGTGAGATAACGAATGCCAGAACAGCTGCGACCTGAGCCGAAGGATCTCGGCGAAGCCGCCACCACAACCCTGAACCCTGAACCCTGAACCCTGAACACGACACCACCATCTTAATTCACTCCATTCCGGAGGTCATGTATGAGCTTTGAAAAGAAATCTCCCTGGCTGATCCACTATGACGGATCGTCCTGCAACGGCTGTGATATCGAGGTGCTTGCGTGCCTGACACCGCTCTATGACGTGGAGCGCTTCGGCATCGTCAATACCGGTGACCCGAAGCACGCCGATATTTTCCTTGTCACCGGCGGCGTGAACGCACAGAACCTGCCTGTCGTCCGCCAGATCTATGAACAGATGCCGGAGCCGAAGGTGGTGATCGCCGTCGGGACCTGCGCATGTAGCGGCGGCATCTTCCGCGAGTGCTATAATATGCTTGGCGGCATGGACAAGGCGATCCCCGTCGATGTCTACGTCCCCGGCTGCGCCGCACGTCCGGAGGCCATCATCGATGGCGTCGTAAAAGGCCTTTCCGTGCTGGAAGAAAAGCAGAAGAAACTGAGAAAAGGTTGATGGGTTCAGGTTGGCGGGTTCAAGGTTATGGTGCGGTGCGAAATATTTATAAAGCGCCGCACTATCACCCTGAAGTTTGAAAGCAGAGTGAGGGTTCAGGGATTAGGGGTTAGGAGTGACTGGTGACTAGTGACTGGTGACTGGGATATATCAGACTCCCGTATCGTCATTTCGAGCGAAGCCCTCGAATCTTTTTCGTTCGCGATCAGGCGGACAATGTTTGAAAACCCCAAATGGGAAACCTGTTATTTCTCAAACCTTCGGGCATCGCCCTATTTATACTCTGCGGCGCTTCATTATTTTATGCGCCGCACCACCATTTCTCATTTCTAATTTCTCATTTCTAATTCATGCGAGGCTTTCATCCGCCATCCATGGACGCCTCGCCCCGAGGGATTAACCCCGAACCCCGAACCCATTTCTATCCCCCTCCCAAAGGAGAACATCTATGAAACAGCAGTTTATCACCATTCGCCCGGAAGACCTCTTGGAGCGTGTGGCGCGATTCAAAAAAGAAGGCTGCCGCCTGGTACAGATCCTCTGCACCCGTACCACGGAGGGCTTTGAACTGACATACACCTTTGACAAAAATTATTTCCTCTACCACCTGCGTCTGACCGCGGCGCTGGGCGGTTCCGTCATGAGCATCACGAGCCTGTACTGGTACGCCTTTGTGTGGGAGAATGAGATCCACGATCTTTTCGGGCTGGATGTCCGTTTCATCGCGCCCGATGTGGACTATGGCGGGCATTTCTACCACCTCGCGCAGAAGACGCCGTGGCATGACCTGTCGAATGCCGTTCACGCGAAGCAGGCCGTAAAGGTGAACCTTCGCAGCGGTCTTGGCGTCGATGCATCTGTCGTGAAGAAGGAGGAGGGCAATGGCTGAACTCACTACCGTTTCCTTTGGCCCGCAGCATCCGGTCCTGCCGGAGCCGATCCATCTGGATCTGGAGCTGAAGGATGAGAAAGTCGTCCGCGCCGTGCCGTCCATCGGCTACGTCCACCGCGGACTGGAAAAGCTGGTCGAGAAGCGCGATTTCAAGCAGTTCATCTATGTCGCAGAGCGTGTCTGCGGCATCTGCTCCTTCGGGCATGGCTGGGGCTATGCGAAGGCCGTCGAAGGGCTGATGGAGATCGACGTGCCACGCCGTGCGAGCTACCTGCGTACGATCTGGCATGAGCTTTCCCGCCTGCACAGCCATCTCCTGTGGCTCGGGCTTGGCGCGGATGCGCTGGGCTTCGAGAGCCTTTTCATGCACTGCTGGCGGCTTCGCGAGACTATCCTGGATATTTTCGAAGAAACGACCGGCGGCCGCGTCATCTTCTCCGTCTGCGAGGTGGGCGGCGTGCGCCGTGACCTCACGGATGCCATGAAGAAGAGCATCGAGGAGAGGCTCACCGGCCTGCGCAAGGAGATCGAAGAGATGGCGTCTGTCTTTCTCTATGACGATACCATCCAGACACGTCTGGAGGGGGTCGGTATCCTTTCGATGAATGAGGCGATGGATCTGGGCTGTGTCGGCCCGATGGCACGCGCCAGCGGCGTCCCGAATGATTACCGTATGGCCGATGATGACGGCGCATACAGGGCTCTGGGATTTCATCCGGTCTTAGAGCAGACCGGCGACTGCCTCGCCCGCGCGAAGGTACGCATCCGCGAGCTCTACCAGTCTATCGACATCATTCTAGGTGCGCTCGAAAATCTCCCGGAAGGCGCGATCGCATCGCCTGTCCGCGGCGTCCCGCCCAAGGGCGAATTTTTCACCCGCGTCGAGCAGCCACGCGGCGAAGCCATCTACTATATCAAGGGAAATGGCACCAAGAACCTCGAGCGCTTCCGCCTCCGCACCCCGACGAACTGCAATATCGCGGCCCTCGTCAAAATGCTGCAGGGCTGCGACCTCGCCGATGTGCCGAATATCATCCTGACCATCGACCCCTGCATCAGCTGCTGCGAAAGATAGGTCGGGTTCAGGGTTCAAGGTTCAGGGTTCAGGGGTGCGTTGGAACAGTTGGGGAATCAGTGCTTCCCTAGAAATGCGAAATGGTGGTGGCGGCTTCGCCGCAAATATAATGGCGCTTCACGCTCTCCCTCCTTCCTCTGGAAGGAGGTGCCCCGAAGGGGCGGAGGTTGGCGATGCGCAGCATCGCAAGATTCGCGAAGCGAATTTGAATGGAGGATGACAGCCTTCCCCGTATAGTACCCCCTTCCCGAGGGGAAGGGGCTTTATATAGAACTCGCGGCGCTTCCAAAGTATGATGCGCCGCACCACTAACCTGAACCCATCAACCTGAACCCTTATTTTTCCCCAAGTCAAAAGGAGGCTTTCACATATGAGTTACCTGGTATATATCAAACAGGCTGTGGCGAATTTATTCAAGCCTCCTGTGACCTCGGAGTATCCGCTGGCACCGAAGACCTTCTGTCAAGGTGTCCGCGGGCGCGTGGTGAATGATGTCAGCCAGTGCATTCTCTGCGGCATGTGCGAAAGAAGCTGTCCCTCCGGCGCACTCACTGTCGATAGAAAGACAGGCGAGTGGAGGATCGATCCCTTCTCCTGCATCCAGTGCGGCGCGTGTGTGGAGGCGTGTCCGAAGAAGTGCCTCTCCATGGATCCGCACTATGCGATGCCGGGCCTTACAAAGACGGAGATCATTCTGACCGTCGTCAAGAAGGAGGGCGTGAGCGAAGTCAAGAAGACTGTCGCTGCGCAGAATGCAGCCACGCTCGCGATGGATGACCGAAGCCATATCGTCAATAATGTGATGAAGTGCGTTTTCTGCGGCATGTGTGAAAGAAACTGTCCGGCGGGCGCCATCACCGTCGACCGTGCGAACCGTACATGGCGCATCGATCTGGAAGCTTGTGTGAACTGCGGTACCTGTATCGACAACTGCCCGAGAAAGTGTCTCTCGCTCGGCTGCTACCTGGGAAATCGGACAGAGATCACCGTTCACGGCGTCTCGAAGATCCGAAGAAGACCGGCGGGGCAGCCCGTCATAAAGGAAACGCAGCCGCCGGCAGCTACGGAAGCGGCTGTGGCTGACAACCACGTGAAAAATGACATCGAAAAATGCCTCTTCTGCGGCAAGTGTGAAAAGACCTGTCCGGTGGACGCCATCACGATCGACCGCAGAAACCGTACATGGACGATCGATCGGAACAAGTGCATCACCTGCGGCGCCTGCGCGCTTGACTGTCCGGCGAAGTGCCTTTCCCTTGCAGATACATGGGAAGAAGGAGAAAATAAAGCCGCTGTCACCACCTATCAGGGCAAGGTCCTGACCCGCCGCCCGCGCGTGCGCCCGGCGCCGCCGGCACCGCAGGCACCGCAGGCAGAACCTGCGAAGGCAGCTCCTGCCCCAGAGCCGGTCAAGGACGTCCCGCAGTCGGAAAATCCGCATCATGTGAAGAATACCATCGAGAAATGCCTTTTCTGCGGACGCTGTGAGCACAGCTGTCCGATGCAGGCGATCACGATCGACCGGAAGACACGGAAGTGGACGATCGACCGCGAGAAATGCGTGGCGTGCGGCGTATGCGCAGAGAACTGTCCGGCGAAGTGCCTTGCGATGAAGGAAGAGTGGGAGGAAGGCGAGGACAAAGCCCTCGTGCTGACGCTCAGCGGGAAGGCTCCTGTGCGTCCCGCCCGTCCGGCGGCCAAGCCGGCGGAAGCGGCAAAGCCGGCAGAACCACCGAAGGCAGAACCTGCCCCGGGACCGGCAAAGGACGTGCCGCAGTCGGAGAATCCGTATCATGTGAAGAATACCATCGAGAAATGCCTTTTCTGCGGACGCTGTGAACACAGCTGCCCGATGCAGGCGATTACAATCGACCGAAAGACACGGAAGTGGACGATCGACCGCGAGAAATGCGTGGCGTGCGGCGTATGCGCAGAGAACTGTCCGGCGAAGTGCCTTGCGATGAAGGAAGAGTGGGAGGAAGGCGAGGACAAAGCCCTCGTGCTGACGCTCAGCGGAAAGGCTCCGGTGCGGCCCGCTCGTCCGGCGGCCAAACCGGCGGAAGCGGCAAAGCCTGTCGCAGAAACACCGAAGGCAGTCCCAGCCTCGGAACCGGCAGAAGACGTGCCGCAGTCGGAGAATCCGCATCATGTGAAGAATACCATCGAGAAATGCCTCTTCTGCGGACGCTGTGAGCACAGCTGTCCGATGCAGGCGATCACGATCGACCGGAAGACACGGAAGTGGACGATCGACCGCGAGAAATGCGTGGCGTGCGGCGTATGCGCAGAGAACTGTCCGGCGAAGTGCCTTGCGATGAAGGAAGAGTGGGAGGAAGGCGAGGACAAAGCCCTCGTGCTCACGCTCACCGGCAAGGCTCCTATGCGTCCTGCCCGTCCGGCGGCCAAGCCTGCCGCAGAACCACCGAAGGCAGAACCTGCCTCGGAACCGGCAAAGGACGTGCCGCAGTCGGAGAATCCGTATCATGTGAAGAATACCATCGAGAAATGCCTCTTCTGCGGACGCTGTGAGCACAGCTGCCCGATGCAGGCGATCACGATCGACCGAAAGACACGGAAGTGGACGATCGACCGCGAGAAATGCGTGGCGTGCGGCGTATGCGCAGAGAATTGCCCGGCGAAGTGCCTTGCGATGAAGGAAGAGTGGGAGGACGGCGAGGACAAAGCCCTCGTGCTGACGCTCACCGGAAAGGCTCCGGTGCGTCCCGTCCGTCCGCGTCCACCTGTAAAGAAGGATGAGCCCCATGCATGAGTACCCGGTGACACTGGAGATCGTCCGCATCGCAGAAAAGACCGCCCGTGAAAAGGGCGGTCTTGTGAAAGCGATCCATCTCGTCGTGGGTGAAGACTCGGGATTCATCGGAGAGTCCATCCAGATGTACTTTGACGTGATCTCCGAAGGCACCCTTTGCGAGGGCGCGCGGCTGACGATCCAAGATATCAAGCCGAAGATGCGCTGCGACCGATGCGGCGCTCTTTTTGAACGGAAGCGCTTCTCCTTCACCTGTCCCCTCTGCGGCGGCGATGGCTCCCCGACAGAGATCGGGAAGGAGTTCTATATAGAGAGCGTGGATCTGGAAATTTAAAACCTTCTACGGCAGTCTGTTTACCTGCTGGTTGCATAGTAAGAAAAAGGAGATACCCATGCATATGGTCAAAGCTGGCGTGATGGAGAATATCTACGCCCATAACAATCACATTGCCGAGCATGTCAGACATTACCTGACGGAGCGGAATATTTTCGCCGTGAATGTCATGGGCGCACCGGGAACGGGCAAGACCACCTCGCTCGAGCAGCTCATGAAGTACATCGCGCGCAGGGTCTATGTCATCGAGGGTGATATCGAGTCCGACATTGATACCGAACGCCTCAGAAAGCAGCATGTGAAGGCGGCGCAGATCAATACCTTCGGAGCCTGCCATCTGGATGCACCGCTCGTGCATAATGCGGTACACACCATGGATTTCGATGCGCCGGGCATCCTCTTCATCGAAAATGTCGGAAATCTCGTCTGCCCTGCCGAGCTGGATATCGGCGAGCACGTGAAGCTCCTCATCGTCAGCGTGGCAGACGGCAGCGACAAGCCGTACAAGTATCCGCTCGCTTTTGAAAAAGCGGATATGATCCTCTTGAACAAGGTCGACCTCATGCCCTATCTGGATTTCGATGAAGAGTTCTTCATGAAAGGCATCCGCCATCTGAATAAGAATGCGCCCGTCTTCAAGGTCAGCGGAAAGACCGGAGAAGGGTATGAAGAGGCCGCGAAGTGGATCTGCGAGAAGGCAGGGATGAGTGACTAGTGACTGGGGACTAGTGACTGGTAGCTGGTATAGCGATTTGTTAACTTCTGGACTTAGTGAGAAGTGCTGGAAGGGGCACACCATTCATATAGTGCCCCAATACCCCTCATTATATAAAATTCCGCGGCGCTTCCTATTTTTTTGCGCCGTACCTTCACTCCTAACTCCTCACTCCTAACTCCTCACTTGATTTGGGAGTTGAGTTAAATGCCAGTTATTTAGAAAACGCAATACTAGTGCCTGGATTAGAAAATGTGATTCTCGTATCGTCATTTCGAGCAAAGTCGAGAAATCTTTGTCATTTGCGGTCAGGCGGGCGATGTTTGGAAACTCTAAACGGGAAACCTGTTATCCGCAGGCCTTCGGGCATCGCCCCCGTTTCGTCATCCTGAGCGGTGAGAAACGTCGTATGTGAGATAACGAATGCCAGAACAGCTGCGACCTGAGCCGAAGGATCTCGGCGAAGCCGCCACCTTCCCCATAGAACCCATAGAACCTATAGAACCCGTTGAACCCGCGAATCTTTTATTTTTGAAAGGAGCCTGCCATGCTGACCTATCGCATCACTGCCCTTGGCCGTGTGCAGGGCGTGGGCTTCCGTCCGCTCATTTGCCGTCTGGCAGGGACGCATCATATCACAGGCACCGTCAGGAATGAAGGCGGCGTCGTCACCATCATTGCACAGGGGAGCCGCGAGGCTCTCCTTTCTTTCATGGAGGATATACGGGCGGCGAGGCCGCCTGTGGAGGTCGCGGAAATGCGTGTGGAGGAGATCGCCCATGCGCCTTTGCCCGATTTCCGCGCGATCTTAAGCGGCGGAGCGGCGCGCGCACCGCTCTTTCCGGCAGATCTTGGCATCTGTGAGGACTGCCTCGCAGATATGAAGGATCCCAAGGACCATCACTATGGCTACCCCTACACGTCCTGCACCGCCTGTGGGCCGCGCTATACGATGATCGAGGCGCTTCCCTATGACCGCGAGCGGACGGCGATGAAGGATTTCCCTCTCTGCAAGGACTGCGAGAAAGAGTACAAAAGCCTTTCTGACCGCCGCTGTCATGCGGAAAGCATCGCGTGCGCACATTGCGGCCCGCAGCTGAAGGGATGGACGAGGGAGAGACGGTTTGAAAAAGAGGCGGCTATGGCAGAAGCGATCCGTCTTGCGAAAGAGGGCGCGATCCTTCTGGTGAAGGCGATGGGCGGCTACCAGCTCGTCTGCCGCGGGGACAGGAAAGAGACGGCGGGCTGTCTTCGCCGCATGAAGCACCGCAGCGGGAAGCCGTTCGCGCTGATGATGAAAGACATCGACATGGCGAAGGCGTGGGCGATGCTTTCGGAGAAAGAGATCGAAATGCTCACCTCGCCGGTGCGCCCGATCCTGCTTGTCTCGCCGAGACGGAAGGTCCTTCCAGCCGTGGCATCTCGCGTGCCGCGGCTGGGACTTTGCCTTCCTTCGACCGGATTCTACAGCCAGCTGGCGGAGGGCGTCGATGCGCCGCTCATCGTCACGAGTGCGAACCAAAGCGGCGAGCCGATGATCTTCAGGGATGAGGAGGCGCGAGCGTACTACGAAGCAGAGGAAGACATCGCAGGGCTTTTCTTCTATGACAGGGAGATCCTGCGCCCTGCCGATGACAGCGTCATGCAGCTGCAGGGAAGGGAAGTGCAGATCCTTCGAAGGACGCGCGGATTTCTCCCGGAACCGTTGATGAGAGACGCGCCATCCGGCATGGTCCTTGCGACAGGGGCGGACATGGCGCCAGGCTTTGCCCTCTCGGGTGGCGGCTCGCTGTATCCCGCCGAGGTGCCATGCGACATCCTGAATGAACGCTCGCAGGCGTTTTTTCTGGAAACGGAGCAGGACTGGGAAGAGCTCTTGGGGCTTTCGCCGCAAGCGGTCGTTTCGGATCTGCATCCTGCCTACCTGTCCCGCCTTTTGGGAGAAAAAACAGCCAGAGAGAGGGGACTTCCCTTTTATACCGTCCAGCATCATCACGCCCATGCGCTCTCTGTCATGGCGGAGCATCATCTGCAAGAGAAGTCCATTGCCTTCGTCTTTGACGGCACAGGCTATGGGGAGGACGGCACCGTCTGGGGCGGCGAGATCCTTCTCTGTGAAGGGACGTCCATGCAGCGCGTGGGACACCTTGCGCCGATTTCCATGATCGGAGGTGATGCCTCTATGAAACAGGCGTGGAAGAGTGCGCTCTCTTATCTGGCAGCAGCGGGCCTTCCGTCGAAGGATCCGCGCGCGCCTCTCATCCGCGCCGCACTCTCTCATCATGTGAATACGATAAAAAGTTCCTCCATGGGCCGTCTCTTCGATGCGGCGGCGGCGCTGTTGGGGCTTGGCGAGGAGAATCATTTCAAAGGCGAGTGTCCCATGGCGCTGGAAGAGGCCGCGATGGCAGCCGCGCACGCTCCGAAGATCTTCTGGGAAGGGAAAGAGCAGGATGGGCGTCTTCTCTGGGACGGACGCACGCTCCTTGCCTCGCTGCTGGCGTCCCATGGTACAATAGAAGAAAAGGCGCTCGCCTTTCACGAGGCCATCGCCGAGATGATCCTCTCCTCGGCGGAGCACTTCGGCCTGCCGCGCATCCTTCTCTCCGGCGGCTGTTTTTCGAATCAGCTTCTCCTCGCCCGTGCGCGGGAAGCGCTGCAAAAGCGCGGATTTTCTGTCTATACCAATGAAAAAGTCCCGCCGGGCGATGGCGGCATCGCGCTCGGACAGGCATGGTTCTATCTCATGAAGGATCAGAAATAAAGCCCTCTATTCCCCGAAAGGAGCATCCCTATGTGTGTAGCATATCCCGGCCGCGTCGTCTCCATCGAAGGCACGCATGGCATGGTCGATTTCTCCGGCTCCGAGGTCCGTGTGAACCTCTCCATGGTGCCCGCAAAGCTCGGTGATTACGTCCTCGTCCACGCGGGCATGGCGATCCAGATCGTGAAAAAGGACGAGGCAAAGGACTGGATCGCCCTGTTCAAGGAGATCGGGGAAGAAATGGGTGATTAGTGACTGGCAGCTAGGGACTTAAATACCACTTTCGGGCATCGCCCTTTATAAAACTCGACGCGAAGCGTCGCACCTCTTAGCCTTCCCCTCGAGGGGAAGGCTGACGATACGGGAATACCGTCTTCTAAAAAGACGGCGCGCCACCCTTGTGAACCCATCCGCTCCCCCGCTTCGTCATCCCGAGCGCAGCCGAGGGATCTTTCTTGCACGGCCGCCATATGCACGCATGCGCCCTCACTCAAACGACACCTTGGTGCTTCCTTTTTCGCCTTTCCCTCACCCACGTTTTACCGGTCTGCCAAAAGGATCCCTCCACTTCGGCCCTCATGACACGCAAGAAAGACGGATCGTCTCACATCCTTTTTCATACCGCTGCGTAGAGTTATGCCTCTCCGAGGCACTCTATCCTGCGCCTTCGGCGCGGCCCTTCTCCAAGGGCCTACTCGTATCATTGTTATGACTGAGGACTAGTGACTTAAATACCACTTTCAGGCATCGCCCTTTATAAAAAATCGACGCGAAGCGTCGCACCTCTTAGCCTTCCCCGCATGAGTAATGCTATTAAGTTAAGGGAATCGTTAGCTACGTAACGTCTTGCTTCCCCCTTCGGGGGAAGTGCCGAAGGCAATATGTGCAAGCAAACTGGATTTTCGCGTCGCTTCACTCCTAAAAATCCAGTTCGCTTGCACAACCCCTTCGGGGAGCTCCCCCGATGGGGAGCCAAGAACGTTCTTCCGCTTAACTTAATAGCCTTCCCCTCTAGGGGAAGGCTGACGATACGAGGGAAACCTGCGATCGCAAACCTTCGGTCATCGCCAGATTTATACTGCGGCGAAGCCGCCACCACAACCCTGAACCCTGAACCCTTTCCCCTATTTCTCAAAGGAGCCTTTTATGGAGGAACGCAAACTTGCCCGCTGGCTTTCCCGCTACGACGGGCCGCCGCTCACACTGATGGAGGTGTGCGGGACGCATACCTCAGCGCTGTACCGCTGCGGCATCCGTCAGATGCTCCCGCCGCAGATCACTTTTCTCTCCGGACCGGGCTGTCCGGTGTGTGTGACACCGACGTCCTACATTGATAAGCTCGTCCGCTATGCGCTCACTCCGGGCTGTCAGGTGATGGCCTTCGGCGATCTCCTCGCCGTCCCGGGCAGCCGGATGTCACTCTCCGGTGCGGAGGGCAGGGGCGGGCGTGTGGATTTCTTCTACGATCCGGAAGATGTGCTTGCCAAGGCGGAGGCCGATCGCAGGACGACCTTCATCCTCGCCGCTGTCGGCTTTGAGACAACGGCGCCTGTCTGGGCGGATCTCATCCGCCGCGTCTATGAGGAGCACATCCCGAATGTCCGCTTCCTGACGGCACTCAAAACGATGCCGGGGGCAATGTCGCTGATCTCCGGAGAAAGCCACATTGATGGCTTCCTCTGCCCCGGTCATGTCGCCGTGATCACAGGATGCCGTCCGTTCAGAAAACTGGCGGAAGAAACGGAAGAGACGATGGTGATCGGCGGCTTCTCGCCCGCTGACCTTCTCCGCGCACTGACGCGTCTCGTGCTTGCGGCGTCGCAGAAAAAGAGGGGACTATGGAATGAGTACCCGAGCGTTGTGATGGAAGAGGGAAATCCGAAGGCACTGGCTCTCCTTGCGGATGTTTTCACGCCGGGGGATGCCGTGTGGCGCGGTCTTGGGACGATCGCAGGCTCCGGGCTTTATCTCCGGGAGAAATACCGCGCGCTTGATGCGGGCAGCCGGGGACTCTCAGAAGACCAGATGCCCGCCGGCTGTCGTTGCGGCGATGTCCTGACAGGCCGCATCACGAGCGAAGAATGTCCCTGCTTCGGCCGTGCCTGCACGCCTGAGCATCCTGTCGGTGCCTGTATGGTCTCCTCCGAGGGTGCCTGCTGCATCACCTATCGGGAGAAGTGATTGCGTGACTAGGGATTAGTGACTAGGGATTAGAGATTAGGATTCTCCAGCATCGTCATCCCGAGCGTAGCCGAGGGTCTCTACTGCACTGTGGGAATCAGCGTGTATGCGCCGGGGAAAAACGATGTCTTGGTGCTGCTGAACATCAGGCAATGAGCGTTCTGCTATAGAGATTTCTCGGCTACGCTCGAAATGACGACGGCGCGAAGCGCTATCAAAATTCTGCGGCGCTTCATTATTTTATGCGCCGCACCACCATTTCTCATTTCTCATGCAAGCAAAGCTTTCATTCGAAATCAAGGGGCAGCATGCCCCATAGGCTAACCCTGAACCCTGCACCTATTTCCAACCAACGATCAATCAACAAGGAGCATCTATTTATGAATATCGAACTTCGCCACGGGAGCGGCGGCGAGGAGACGGGGAAGCTCATCGCCTCTCTCTTTGCCAAATACCTGACAAATCCCATCTTAGACCGTATGGAAGACGGTGCGGTGCTGCCGCCCCTCTCCGGCGTGCCTGTCATGACGACGGACAGCTTTGTCGTCTCGCCGCTCTTCTTTCCGGGGGGCGACATCGGACGACTCTCCGTCTGCGGGACGGTGAATGATCTGGCCTCGATGGGGGCAAGGCCTCTCTATCTGACGGCGGGCTTCATCCTCGAGACGGGACTTTCCACCGATGTGCTGGAGCCGATCGTCCGCTCCATGGCAGAGACGGCGAAGGAGGCGGGCGTCACGATCGTGGCCGGTGATACAAAGGTCATCGAAGGGAAGGGCGGCCTTTACATCAATACCGCGGGCCTTGGCGATCGCGCGCCGGACTGTGAGATCTCCTCCGGAAATCTTCACGATGGGGATGCGATCCTCGTCACGGGGACGCTTGGCGACCATCACGCCGTCATCCTCACAGAGCGCATGCAGATGAAGACGACGCTTGCAAGCGACTGTGCGCCCCTGAATCATCTGGTGGAAGCCCTTCTGGCGGCGAAGCTGCCCATCCATACCATTCGCGATATCACGAGAGGGGGACTGGCGACCGTTGCCAATGAGCTGGCAGCAGCCTCCGGCGTTTCCATCACGCTCTCCGAAGAGGCACTGCCGATCAGAGAAGAGATCAAAGCACTCTCCGGCATCCTGGGGCTTGATCCATTGACGATGGGAAACGAGGGCAAGATGCTGATCGCGCTCCCTGCCGCCGAGGCAGAGACGGCGCTTCGCATCCTTCGCGCGCTTCCCTATGGGACAGAGGCCGAAGAGATCGGGCGCGTCAGCACGGGAAGCGGCGTGCATCTTAAGACTCTCTATGGCGGACGCCGCCGCATCCTTCCGCTTCGGGGAGAGGGCCTGCCGAGGATCTGCTGAGAGAAAGTCGGGGATAAGTGACTGGTAGCTAGGGAACCGCTGAGCCAATCTGACCATGATTTAATCCGCATTTCCCTTGGGGTCAGGAGCCTCAAGGGACTAAGAGACTAGGAGACTAGGAGACATCAGACTCCCGTATCGTCATTTCGAGCGCAAGCGAGAAATCTTTGTCATTCGCGGTTAGGCGGACAATGTTTGGAAAGTTCAAAACGGGAAACCTGCTAGCCGGGAGACCTTCGGGCATCGCCATTATTTTATACTCTGCGGCGCTTCCATATTTTTATGCGCCGCACTACCATTTCGCATTTCGCATTTCTCATTCTATCGAGGCTTTCGCACGCGATCAAGGGGCGAGCCGCCTCACGGGCCAACCCCGAACCCATTCCATAAGGAGAATATCCATGATCCATAAATTTCACAGCCGGCCGAATGGCTGGGAGGGCATCACACCCCATATTTACAAGGAAAATCCCGGGGTCTTTCGCGATGTGACGAAGCAGATCCTTTTTGATAACGAAGCCGACCTTCCGGTGCAGTTCCGTTATTTTCAAGTGGAGAAGGACGGCTTCTCTTCGCTGGAAAAGCATGAGCACATGCATCTCGTCTTGATCTTCAAAGGGAAGGGCCATGCGCTTCTTGGAAGTGATGTGCATGAAGTCAGGGAAGGGGATCTCATCACCATCCCGCCCTGGCAGTGGCATCAGTTTCGTGCGGACGCAGGAGACATCTTGGGCTTCCTCTGCCTCGTGAACCATGACCGCGACATCCCCGTCTATCCGACGGAGAAGGAGCTCTTGGCACTCAAAAGAGATCCGGAGATCGAGAAATTCTTGAAAAAGTAAGGAGCATATATGTTTGAGAACAAGTCGACGATCATTTTTGATATGGACGGGACGCTGATCGACTCCGTCGGCGTGTGGAACCAGGTAGACCTCCGGCTGATCCAAACGCTTGGCGGGCCTGCCATGGCAGAGGGCGATGTCCAGCAGAGAAGAGAGCGTTTTCTGAAGGAACATCGGGATGCGGAGAAGCCGTATCTTTCTTACTGCGAGGAGCTGGGGAAAACGTATGCCTCTGCATGGCAGGCTGAAGACATTCTGCAGGAGCGTTACCGCATAGCACAGCATTTCCTGAAGGAGGTCGTGGATTACAAGCCGGGCGCACCGGAGGTGCTCCATGCTTTCAAGAAAGACGGGAAGACACTCGTGATTGCCAGCACCACGCGCCGCGGCAATATGGAGGTATATCGGAAGGAAAACAGAAGCATCCGCAGCAAAGCACCGCTTGATTCCTGCTTTGCGAGGATCTACACGCAGGAGGATGCACCGGAAATCAAGCCAAGCCCGGCCATCTACCTCAAGGTTCTCGAGGACATGGGTCTTTCCAAAGAAGAATGCTTCATCTTCGAGGATTCGCTGGCGGGCGCGGCCGCGGCAAGAAATGCCGGCATCGACTTCGCCGTGATCTATGACCGCTACTCCGACGCCGACCGCGAAGAGCTTGATCAGATGACGCCGTATCAGTTTGGGGATTGGGAGGACGTACTTTCCGTCATCCGAAGAGACATGTGAGGGGATGAGTGACTAGTGACTGGTGGCTAGGGACTAGGATTCACTCATCGAGTAGATCGCCCGTTGATTTCATTACCAAAGAAGTTCACCGGGTTCTGATGGGGCAATAGAGATGGCAAAGGCTGCATTTCAGTCACCAGTCACTAGTCACCAGTCACTTCCAAACCCTTTGACATCTGCCGCTTTTCATGCTATCATTCTCCCATAAGTGAGGGAGTAGCAGCCACTTCGGTGGAGCCCGTCAACATACTGGCAGTGACCCGTACATCCTGCCTGGCTTGCTTTAAAAATGCGAGACTCACGTGCATAGTTTTCGGCTGTGCGCGGGGTCTTTTTTTCGTGGGAAGACAGTGCTTGAAATGACCATGAGAGACTGGTCACGCATCCCTTTCGGCGAAGCCGCACAGCCCATTTCATTTCGGGGAGATACCAATGAGTGGTTTATTTATTTTGAACAGTGTCCTGCTCGGCGTGGGACTTGCGATGGACGCCTTTTCCGTCTCGCTGGCAAATGGCCTTGCGAATCATTTCCTCCGCATCCGCACCATGTGCCTCATCGCGGGGACCTTCGGCTTCTTCCAGTGGCTGATGCCGATGGCAGGCTGGGCGTGTGTGAACCGGATCGTCGATCTTTTTCAGGTCCTGCTCCCGCTAGTGCCATGGGCATCGCTGGTCCTGCTCGTCGCCATCGGCGGGCTCATGATCCGCGACGGTCTCTTCGGAGAAGAAGAGGACGTCAAGGTCAGCGTGGGCCTGCGCTACCTCTTGCTCCAGGGGCTCGCGACCTCCATGGACGCGCTCTCCGTCGGCTTCACACTGGCGGAGTACCCCTTCGCCAAAGTGATGCTCGCAAGTATCATCATCGGCATCGTGACCTTCACCATCTGCATCGCAGGGCTCTTCCTCGGGAAACGCTTCGGCATGAAGCTCGCGGATAAGGCGACCATCTTTGGCGGCGTGATTCTCATCGGGATCGGGCTGGAGATCTTCTTCGGCGCGTGAATGTACAAGCGATGCGGGGGCTTCATGGAAGCACAGTATTTCCATGAAAAATGCGGCGCTGCGATTATTTTTTCACACCGCCCGCTATGGCGGTGGAATGATGTTTCCTTCCACTCTTCACACTGCAAATAACTTTTCTATAAGACTGGAAAACGAGAGGAAAGTATGGTGCTATCTATGTATGTGAGTATGCGGGGGAGCTCATTGATAGAGTACCAGCTTCCCATGCTGTTACTAAAGTAGATTTCCAAAATGAATAAAAATAGTCAGGAGTGCAATATTTCGAGAAATTTTGTGCTTCTTTTTTATTGAATAAGAGTAAAATTCCTCTTTTACAACCTTATCTTCCAAAAGCGATTTGAAATTTCAAAAGGAGCGGTGGCAAAATGCAAAAGCATTTTAGCACTGCTCCTTTTGGGTATGGGTAATTTTGCCGTTTATATTTTTTATCATTAGGGAAACACTGATTAAATCGTTGTCAGATTTTACTCTTGAATTTTTATGCATAGCGAGGAATAGCCTGACGCGAATAGCGAGCTATTTAAGGAAGGCTATGACGAAGCTATGTATAAAAATTCTTGTAGAATCTGACTCTGCGATTGAATCAGCGTTTCCCTGGATGCTGTTATCAGTTTTAATATGACTGATAACAGCATAGTCAAATCATACGGGTATGAAAAACAATTGAATTAAACGTGCTTCCGCTACCTGTATTCGGTGTATCCGTCATTTGAACCTACTAAATTCTTTATATTTTATCAAACGAATCAGGCCATTGATCAAATAGATGGTAGACATGGTCATAGATTGTCCAATTCTTTTTGTATGATATACACAGAATGATTTGAAGCTCATGCCAGAAGCTGAAAATAATAGATAGCATTCCTTTTCGAAATCACAAATGGGGCTTTTCTAGGCAAGTTTATACCACAATTAGGAAATACGGGGGACGTGTTCAAATTATATAATTGATACTAGAAATACGGGGAGAAAGGATGAAAGCTATTGGGACAGCACTTAACGATATACAAATTAATTGGTGCTAAAGTGGCTTATTATAGGAAATTAAATGGCTATTCGCAAGCAGAGCTGGCAAATTGCATGCATCTCAATCGGTCCGTCATTACACGGATCGAATCAGGAACATATAACAACAATATTCCTTTAAACTTACTTTTTTCATTAGCAGAGGCCATGCATATTGATGCAGTCGTACTGATTACATTTGACAAAAATGACAGATATTTTTTAACTAAGCTAAAACAAGAAATGCATAAAGAACATGTGGCAGAAGAAATCAATATATCCTGAAGAATAGGAACTGAGTGGTACAAGGAGGAAACGGCTATGGAAAGGAAATGCCCGAAATGTGGAGCACCATTAGAGGAAGGGGCTATGTTTTGTACGGCTTGCGGGGCTTCTGTGAAAAGATGCCCGAATTGTGGAGCGGTGCTAGACCCCAAAGAAAATTTTTGCAGTGAATGTGGAACGAAGGTATCACTCGATCCTTCCATTAGTGCACCCCAAACGTCCCCAAAGGGATATAAAAAATGGATGCCCCTGGGCATTGCAACGGCAGTGGTTTTGGTCATAGGGATTGCTTTATCAGCGAGCTCGGATTCGTCTTCTGGTACATCTACTTCCTCAGGAGGAAGTATTTCTGTCAAAGCTGATGACATGATCAATGACTATGTCAGAGACCAGTCCAGTGCAGAGAAACAGTATAAAGATAAACAAGTCAAAGTTACGGGTCAGCTGATTACCAAAAGCCAGTTTTCTAATAGCCAAAATTATGGATTGCTCATAGGAAACAAAACCATGGCGGGGAAAAATTATTTGATTCTAGTTGATTTGCCATCAGAAAAAGCAGCAGAGGCCAATAAAGTCAAAGTGGGGGACTTTGTAGCAGCAGAGGGAAAATGTGTCGGCATTGTAAAACAAGACGATCCGACGAAAATATCTGTACAGATTCAGACTGATAAGATTAATTGAGGAAAGAGATGATTTCTATGAATCGATTTTGCCCAAAGTGTGGAAGTCCCGTGGATAGTGGAAAGAAATTTTGTCCCAAGTGCGGCGCACCACTTCAGGGACAGGAAGCCAGACCTTCTAATGAAGGAAATGAGACCGCAGGGCAGCAAAAGTGGATTTTTTGTGCAGCGGCGGCCATTATTCTTCTTGGGGGAGGATTTCTTGGTTATCAACATTTCGGCGGGGATAAACAAAGTGTATCTTCACCTGCTGCTACCTCTTCGGCAGCAGCCCAAAGCAAACCGGACGCTTCCTCTAAGCAAGGAGAATCGGATGCACAACCAGTAGATCAGTACTTGCAAAAAGCCAAAGACCAAATGAAGCGCATGGGAATTGATGTAGCAAAAGTTACTGCCTATTCAGGATATGTAGAAGGCTACGACAAAGGATTCATGGCCCTGGCAGATGGGAAGCTTTGGATTGTTGATATGAAAAATCATCGCGCGGCAACCATTGAAAATCCGGAATGTTTGAAAAAATTTCATGACTATTTCAAAAAAGCACAGGCCAACAGTATCATCGTTAAATTCAATATTCTAAATGATACTCCAGGGGAGGATCAAGGTATGGGAGAATGGAATGGAAATGATCATTACCTGCCCATGTTTATTTCCTGGAAATTGGATGGGAAGAATACGGTAGACAGTGGACTATTTACGGGAAAAGGGAAAAATCCCGGACACTACCATGCATACTTGTATGAACAGAAAAATGTAGACCTGGCCCATGTATTCCTGGCAAAAGCCAATCAGCTGGCTAGTGATGCAGAACGCCGCGGAGTCATTTAAGGAATGGTTCAATGAGCACTCACTAAGTAGTATAAAAAGGAGCATACCTATGAAATGGAATATGAAAAATACAGTCACAGCGATTCTTTTAGGGGCAGCTTTGGCATGTGGGGTTCCGACAGTCCTCTCGCAACAAGACATGTCTCCTTTCTCCGTCAGTGCTGCAGGGATGTATGAAGATCATCTGTGGGGAAATTCCAATTACGAACTGGTTCGTGGACATATGGGATATGGATTTTATATCGATTGGTCCTCTTACGTTTTGATTTCAGAACGTGGCATCGGACCGGGGCAGACAAGATTTGCGGTCAATGTGATTCGATACAACGTGGAACAGGGAACCGTGGATGGTTCCAATACCTATGAATATATTGAATCACGGCAGGGAACGTATTGCAGTATTGATGGACGAGATTTCCAGGCTTTCGATGAGAATAAAGAATTTGGATATAATCAAATTGTGATAGAAACCTATAAACGGTGCATGCAAAATTTATATAATTAGTGTCTCAAAGATTCTAACGAGACAAAGGCTTTTCAGGGTTCTCTGGCGTTATTATTTTATGCGGAGCGCTTAGAACCTTGTACATATAGTTGGAAACGAAGGGTACGGATAGTGACACAATCGAAGCTATTTGAGAACTATGAGGCACTTGCAGTTTCTGACAACATTATGATTACTGATACCTAGGGAAACGCTGATGAAATCGTTATCAGTGTTTCCCTAAACTTCACTTAGCCGTATGGCCATGCATATGATATAATTGAACATAGAAATTATTCTAAAGCAAAAACGTGTGGGAAACGGGGGTGCACGGACATGATGACATGGCAAGAAATCATGGGGCACCTTTGTGACGGTATCATGCATGCACAACATATTCGGGGGGGGTAAACGGACGTTCCCTTTACTTTTCAAGACCTCATCATGAAGAGATTTTTCTTTTTATGATGAGGCCTTTTTGCATTTTTTTACTTTCCCATCATATGTCCATGGGAGTGAGGATAATAAAATATAGAGCACCCGCCTTTTCATTACAGAGGTGCTAAAGGAGATAGATATGATCGATACAGAAAACAAAGGTGCCAGGCTACTGGATATGTATGAACGGCTGAGCCATGGCGAAGTAATTTCCAAAAAAGAACTGGCGGAAATTTATGGAGTCACGGTCAAGACTATCCAGCGAGACATCGATGAACTCCGTGCCTATTTGGCAGAGAAATCACTCCAAGGGGACCGTGGAACCATCGAGTACAGCCCTGCCAAGAAAGGATACCGACTGATTCGCTCTACCTATGAACATCTGAATCATAAAGAAATCTTGGCATTAGCCAAAATCCTTCTGGAAAGCCGCGCACTGGAACCGGGAGAACTGCATACCATCCTGGACAAGCTCACCGCCACCTGCATAGAAAAAGATCGGACCACCGTAGAAGACATCATCAAAAATGAAACTTTCTACTACGTGCCGCTTCATCACAAAAAGAAACTGCTGGACCCGTTATGGGATCTGTCACTGGCCATTCAGAAACAGGAAATCCTACATATCCGTTATATCCGCCAAGACGGCGTAGAACGGCACCACGACGTGAAGCCTGTAGCTATATTATTCTCTGAGTTTTATTTCTACCTGGTCGCCTTCAAAGAAGAAGAAACCGAATTTCCCACCATCTTCCGGGTGGATCGTATCAAAGACATGGAAAGCACAGGAAATGCCTTTCACATCCCCTATGCGGACCACTTCAAAGATGGCGAATTCCGGAAACGGGTGCAATTCATGTACCCAGGGCCTTTGCGCCGCGTGAAATTCACCTACAACGGACCTTCCGTAGAAGCCGTGCTGGATAGACTCCCTACGGCGCAAATACTGGAAGAAAAAGACGGCGTCTATACCATCGTGGCCGAAGCCTATGGAATTGGCATCGATATGTGGCTGGGAAGTCAGGGCGATAAGGTGAAGGTCATTCAGTAGGCAGTTGATCGTAACCTGTTAACCGCCAACTGCTAACTGTCAACCGCTTACCTATTACAAAAGGAGAGTGTTCAAAATGAGTAAAGGAAAATTTTATGCCGGCGATTTCCGCCTTGGATATTGTGCTTTTTGTAAACACTGGTACGATCCGACCAATTCGGCCATCAAGCCACTGCCCGGAAATTGGTGGGAATTCGATAGAGAAAAAGAGGCTCGCTGTATGAAGTCTGTGGGGTTGAAGACCAAGGGGCGTCATACTTGTAATAAGTTTGAACTGAAGATATAGAATAGTGATCTATTTGCAGTAAGCGGTAGGCAACTAATCACTTTGGGTAAGTTCGTAGCAAAGGAGAAAGCGATGAACAAGAATAAGTATTTACAGGCGTTACAGACTGCGAAAGACATTATAAAGAAGGATATTCCTTCTTCTACAAATTTGATTACGACTGCAGAAGAGTTAACTGATAAAGTACAAGACTTTAAAATCAAAGTTTTGGTTATTGGGGAGTTCAGTTCTGGTAAGACTGCACTGATGAATCGTTTACTTGGAATCAATTTATTGAAAGAAGATGTGACCCCAGAGACCGCTATTGCGACAGAACTTGTATATGATGAAAAAGAAGGCGTTGATTTGGTTTTATCTTCTGGAGAAGCAGAACATTGTAGCTTGGCAGACGTACCAACACCAGATCCAGATACATATCTGAAATATGTCTATCATTTAAATAATCCAGTATTGAAGGAGTTATCGGATTATGTTTTGGTGGATATGCCAGGTTTTAATTCTAGAGTTGAAGCCCATAACAAAGCCCTTTTGCAGTATATTGGACAAGCAACAGCCTATCTGTTTGTCACCAATATAGAAAGCGGATGCATGACTGATTCTTCTATCAATTTTTTGAATGAAATCAGAAGTTATAGCCCCTATGTGGGATATGTGTTGACAAAGTGTGATAAGTTATCAAAAGAAAACGTACAACTGACCACAGAAAATATCAAACAGCATCTTCAGTCTTTGAATGGAGTAAATCCTGATTTGGTCAATACATCAGCCGTGGATGATGAGCAATTACCAGAAAAATTGAAACGGATGATTCAATCGTTCAAATCGAAAGATATATTACAGCATTGCTTTGATAATGAAATTATCTTCTTGCTAGATCGGTGCCTTTCTGGTTTGAAACTGGCTAAGGGAGCTATGGCTTTTGATACGTCTTCTATTGATAGAGAAATTAGACGTTGTGAACGAGCAAGAGAAGCAATGAAAACTCGATTTGAACAGAAAAAGGATCAGATTCATAGAGATTTCCAAAATCAAGTATATGAAAGAATTATAAGTGATATCCGAGGTTCGTTGATGGAAAATGTAGAGACTTTGACATCAGCGGCCATGCAGGGAGCTGATTCATTTAAGCAATGTGTTAATGGGATCATTCGCCCTCGATTGATTGAATCAACCAATGAAGCATTGGGAAATTTTGCAACGAATATAGCTTCTGACATTGGTGATCTTTTGGAGCATACTTCGGATGGAATGCCTGACTTAAACGGAAAAGTGGATCAGTTGGCAGAATTATCCAGAATGTCCGTGGAAAGCTTCAAGTCTCATTCGGGTCAGTGGATCAAAGGGCTGAATAGAATTGCTACTAATAGCATGGGAGCCGAGAAAGTTCTTTATAAAACAATAACAACTACATTAGCTGTTGTGACAAATGTGATTGCACCGATTTTGGAATTGGTCCTTATCTTCTTGCCAGATATTCTGTCTTTTGTATCCAAATATTTTGAAAGAAATAAAGTGCAAGAACAAATAGAAAATGTTGCTATTCCTCGTCTATGCGGAGAATTAGCACCAAAAATCAAAGAAAGTATGGATAGTGTACAGTCTTCCCTCATGCAGGAAATAGAAGAGAAGTTCCAGTCAGAAATCGAAGAACAGATGAAAGTATTGAAACAACTGCAGAGCAGCAAGAAGGAAAAACAGGAAGAAATGGATGGAAAGATACAGGTATTGACACAAGACATTGCCAAACTGGAACAGGTCAAAAGTACTTTTGAAGTAGCACAAGCTTAAGGAGGAACAAGAAATGGAATTGAATACTACCTATTTTAAAAAGCTTCATGAAATCGGAAAGGTTCTGGAAACTGGACGGTCCATGATTGATGAGCAGTATATTGATAGTTTTAATTTAGAATTAAAACAGGTGGAAGACGGATGGCAAGATGTGGTTGATACTAACCGCACATTGAAAATCGGTATCGTTGGCGGGGTCAAAGCTGGTAAATCTTCTTTTCTGAATGCGCTGCTATTTAGAGGGAGAGATATTTTGCCTAAAGCCGCTACGCCTATGACAGCTGCTTTGACGAAGATTTCTTACAGTGAGAAATCTTACGCCAAAATTGTTTTTTATGAAGATAAGGATTGGAATGCCATTCTCCAAAATGCGGCAACGTTTGATGAGAGACTTGAAACTGCAATAGCGAACGAAAAGAAACGAAGAGAAGAAAATGCTAAAAAAGATGTGTGGGGAAGAAAGATACAGAATAATTTAGTCGCAGTCCAAGGGGATTCTTTGGATCAGTATACGATTGAGCGGCTTAAAAAGAATATTGATGAGGAATTCCGTGCATGCAAAGAATTGGCAGAAATGGCGGATACACGAGGTGTTGTTGTAAATACATTGCTTGGCAGCGATCAAGAAATCCCTCTAAGTGATAATTTAGAGGCTGATTTGAAAGAGTATGTGGGAGCAGATGGAAAGTATACACCTTTCGTAAAATATATAGAACTTGGCATGAATGAACCAGTTCTCAAAGATTTAGAAATCATTGATACCCCAGGGCTAAATGACCCTATTGTCTCTCGAAGCATTGTCACCAAAAGATTCCTTAAAAATTGCGATGCTGCCTTTTTAATGAGTTTCTGTGGGCAGTTTATGTCAGCCCAGGATGTTACTTTCTTGTTGAAAGCACTCCCGCAGGAAGGCATTGGTCATGTGGTCTTGATTGGAAGCAAATTTGATTCGGTGTTGCAGGAAAAAAGCTATGCGAACCTTCCTTTACAGCGTGCTGCAGCACAATTAGTTGCGAAGTTATCTGCTGCAGCCAAAGACACGATACAAAGGAATTCCTCTAGTAGTCAGGGGAAACGTTTTACAGATGCCTTGCCACCGGTGTTTATTAGTTCGCTTTTGTATACAGCGGCGCAGAAAATGAAAAATCACCAACCGTTGTCAATGAAAAATCACCAACCGTTGTCAGAGGAAGAGAAAAAATCGATGGATAACCTTTCAAAATCTTATAAGGATTTTGAAAAAGACAATCCTGACTTCTTGCTGGGAATGTCAAATATTGATGAGGGGATTCGCAAGAAAAAACTGACTATCTACAAACAGGAAAGAAATCGTATTCTGCAAGAAAAAAGTGAAGATTATATCAAGCAAAAAGAATTGGGCTTCCTTGATAAATTGAATGAAATACAGAAAGTGGCACAACAGAATTTATCGGACCTGGAAGAATTGGATAAGGGAGAAATTCTCAAGAAACAAAGAGAAATCAACCGGGCATTAGATTTGGCTAGAGGCACCCTAGAACAGACCTTTAACGAGGCTGCCTTTGATGCTAAGAAACAGTTGAAATCTATTGAGCATGACATCATGGGAGAACAAAATCGATTTAGAGATGTCAAAAGTCAGGACAAGGTTAGAAATGAAGATCATTTCTATACAACCGGGCATCTATGGTGGAAAAAGCGGCGTCATGACACAGTACGTATAGAATGGCGAGAAGCCTCGGTGGCCGATGCAGTGATGCAGGCGGGGGATTTTGCGCGAGAGGCTAAAAGACACTTGGAAGAAGATTTGCAGTATGCCATTTCTGTGGATCAGATAGAAGGCAAATTAAAAAAGCAAATAGTGAATGCTTTCCAGGAAGCGAATGTGCCTTATGAAGTCGAGGAAATTTTGGGACCGGTCAAGCTTGTCATGCAGGAATTGACACTTCCTTCGGTCAATGTGAATGTAGAAAAATATGTAAATGAAATAGAAGAAGCTTTTCCAAATAATGTGGTCAAAGATAATGACGTGGAGAAGCTGAGATTGTATTTAGAAAAGACGTTGAATCAGATTTTGAAGGATATGGAAGAAGAATTGAATGATTTAACAGAACAAATTAGCAGTAGCTTAAATCAGAAAGCCGTTCTTTTTGTGGACCAAATTCAGAATAAGATTCAAGAAAGTGGAAATCGGTTGGTTCGGCAATTGGAAGAAAAAGAGAAGAATATAGAAAATTGCAAAACATTTATTCAAGAAGTGAAACAGGCTAAATTGAGTTTAAGCACCATGGGAAAGGGGACTAGATAATGGGATTCTCGTGGGATCTTGCTAATGAACAGGCAGAAACATTAAAAGACGAGATAACTGTATCGGCACCAGAGGCATTGCAACTGGTATCGAAAATACTTCGTATACCTTCCTCAAGGGGACAGTATGCTAAGCAGATGCAGTATAAAGTGCAGCATTTGAATCAGATGATTGACCAGCAGGTGCTAGATACGGTCAAGAACTTGAATCTTCGTGATGAATTGAGTTTAAGTCATCGGTTGCAACGATTGAGTGATCGGGTAGAGGAATATAAAAAGAATCAGTTATTGAAGGGGCGGGCTATTGTTGGTGTGGGCGGCTCTTTCAGTGCAGGGAAATCTGCTTTTATTAATTCTCTGTTTCGCACCCAGATGCTACCGGAAGATTCTACCACCACTACCGCTATACCAACTTATTTCATGAATGGGGCAGAACAACAGATTTTGGCTTATACCCAAAACAATCAGGCAGTTCGTTTGATAGAAAAAGAAATGAAAGCATTTACCCATCAATTTGATCATACGTATCATATCGGGTTTGCTCCTTTTATCAAGAATCTTTTTATCGTAAATCAGACAGATGCAGTTGACCAGGATTTTCGTCAATTAGCGTTCTTGGACACTCCTGGATATTCTAAACCAAGAGATGCAGTCAAAGGGAAACGAGAAATTACGGATTATGAAATTGCACAATCCCAGCTGCGTACGGTGGATTATCTGATTTGGTTAGTGGATTCCAGTAATACATTGACCGCTTCTGATTTGGATTTCATGGAATCATTGCAGAATCCGTGCCCTGTACTCCTTGTATTTACGAAAGCCGACGGAAAGAGTTCTCAAATTTTGAGAGACCAAATGTCTTATGCTAAAGATATGTTACAAAACAAGCAAATTCAACTGTATGGAATCACCTGTTATTCATCCACGGAACATAAGGAATATATTGGTAAGAATGTATTGTCTCGTTTTTTGTGGAAAGCAGAAAAAGAAGCGGCACTGAAAAAAGATGGCAAAGATGAAATGAATGACATATTGCAGGAAGTGAATCAATACTTGGAACAATGTATCCAGCAACAGAAGAAACAGAGAGCTGATTTGAAAGAATCTGTGACGGAGGCAGTAGACTTTTTATCTGTCCGGTCTTTAGTTGCACTCATTGAACAATTGGATTTACAGCTCGATGAACTGAAACAAAGCCAAAAGCAACTACAGAATGTAGGAAATCTGATTTTAGCTGCTATGGAGCAATTGGAGGATAGCCCTTATTGATGGGGTTCTTATTAGATGGAGAAGAAAAATGGCTGAAAACGTAATGATAGATGCAGCAAATGAAAAATTAGAGATGATTTCTCGGCTGCTAGAAGGGAAAAATCAGATCGCTGGCAATGAAAAGCTGATTCAAGCCTATGATGCAGTACTGGAAATTCTGGTCCATCATTTTGCCAAGATGTTAAAAGAGAATGCAGTTCCTGGCGGAAATGAACTTTTCCAACGGCTTAAACAAATTCTTTCTCAAACAGAATTGTTTAGAGATTATCCAGAATTATTAGGGGATACTGTCATTGGGGTGATGGGATGTCCCAGCCGGGTGTTGAAACAAATTGATGGTGAAATCATTGGAAATTGGGCGGAGAAAGGGAAGACTCTCCCTGTGATTTGGACGCATGCAGATACAGAGCAGGTAGTAGCCGAAAATATTTATGATCAAAAATTTCCTGTAACAGAAGAAGAATTACAGAGAATTTTTGACCTGGCAAAGGATGAAATCGATATCTCTCAACTGCTTCAACTCCTGTGTGTGTACCGCCCTCGGATTTCCATCAATAAAACAGTGATTGATATTCCTTGCAATGGTTCTTTAGCGTTGCGAAAGGCATTGATTCCAAAGTTAGATGTGCTATATGTGTACTATAAAAATTACACGAAAACCAAGTTAAAGGAAATGTTGCAAGTACTGAAACAGTATCGAGTAGATATCAAGATGATTTTACCGATGAAGGCACCTAGCAATATAGACGATATCAAATCAGAATTGGTACATATGGGTATTTCTGTTTTAGGAGAACGAGAAGTTGAGCGATCCGTTAAAGCATATGAAGGAACTAAGAATAACTTTAGCTTTGTAGATGTGATGCGATCAGTACTCTCTTCTTATGAAGGTCGATATGTGGTACGGCAGTCTGGGGTAAAAGAAAATCTGGAAGCATTGAAAAAGGATGCTGTACAGATGAAAGACGGAAAAACGGAGAAAACTGTTCAGGCTTTATTGGCTCAAACTAAAGCGGAGCAGCAGCTCTATGATAAGCGTACTGAACATTTCCTACGTTCATCGGAAAAACTGTTACAAGCGGCAGAGGAATTAGGAAAGGAATTTAGCCACGAAGCCAATGATACAGCAGGGACAAAAGGTGCTTTGAAAATTCGGAAGTATATGGGTTCTATATGGGCAAATTTGACTTTTTCCTATTTGCGTATTTTTAAGCTGAGTCATGAGATTAAATATTACAAAAAAAGCAGAGTCCTATTTGAAAAAAGTAGAAAGTGCAGGACTTGAAGAAAGTTACTGGTTGCAAATGGTGTGGAACGCTACCTTTGACCAAAATATCCTAACGCGACAGGACAAGACAAAATTACAAAAATGTGATTACCATCAGTATCCGGATATAGCCTCTGCGCTTTTGTATTTGCATCATTTAGGAAAAATAAAGTTGCAGCCAAAGAAGTTGCTAGACGTAGTGGCGTCTATTAAAGAGCCACAGGGAAGTGTAGAAAATTTCTATAAAGGCTATTACTATGAGCAAATCTTGAAACCCAATCAGGCTGTTGATTACTACTTGAGCGCATGGAAATCAGGAGAAGAAAAAGCACTGCAAAAGCTGATCGCACTCAAAGATTTAGTGAACAAACGAGGAGAATTTCTATCCTTTGAAAAAGAGGATGCCTATCGCATAGGTGTGGAAAAAATCAAAATGAAATCCAAGGCATCGCAAGAGGAAGGATTGTTCTATCTGAAAGTGGCAGCAGCTAATGACAATATCCAAGCTGTCGAATATCTAGGGGAATATTATTATAATCAGCATACACGAGAAAATCGAGTAAAGAATGCCGCATGGAAAAATGAAAATGAATTGCTAGCAAACATGTTTATGTATATCAGGAAACGGGATAGAGGATTCAAAAAAGCTGATTTCTATATTGGCATGCTAGCCTATGAAATAAAAGATTATCAAAAGGCGATAACCTATTTGAAAGACCAGACAGAACCAGAGGCACTCGCCTTGCTCGCAAGTATGTACTACTATGGACAGGGAACCAGTGTGAATAAGCAGCATGCTGAAATGTTTGCTCGGAAAGCTTCTCAGCAAGGACAGACGCTAGGGGCGGATATTTTAAGAAAAATCCAGAGAGAAAAAGAAGCAGCTGCTGAAGAGCAAAGAAGAAGGAGTGTACCTGTAGAAGAGACGCAGACTTATCACGAGATTCACGATACTAGTAGTGATAGTTGCTGTGCTTTGGTAACGGCTACTTGTAATGCACTTCAGATTGAACATCGCATATATCATAGAACTGTTTATATCGTGCGGCATCTTAGAAATAAAGCGGTAGAGATGTCTGTGGAAAATCAAGATTTAGCAGCTGCTTATTATATCTATGCATCAGATGTGGTAGCAAGGATCAACGCGCAGCCAATGGCAGGTAAAGTCTATGAGCATTTCTGGAAAGATTATATTGTGCCATGTGTAGCGGCTGTACGAAAAAGAGATTATAAAACGGCTTGGAGACTGTATGTAAAAATGACCTATCAGGGATGCGTGAAGTATAAAGTAAAGCTTCCAACTTTTGTTAGACAGGAAGCAGAAGCTGTATTACGGTAGGTTTGTATATGATACATGGAAAGAGCTGGTGAATACAGGCTATTTAAGACGATTGAGATTTTGGAAATCTGCATATATTGACAAATAGTGGTATCACAAGGTTTCTCAATTTTAGTCTAATAGCAAAATAAAAAGGTTACTGTATATTTGGCCTATGCCAGATATGCAGCAACCTTTTTATTTTGCTATTTTTATCTTAAGATTCTAAAAGGAAATATTTTCCATGCCCATTCTTTGTCCAACTTTCTGGATATACTAGAAGAAAAGCTGATGATCAGACAGCTAAAAAGTATTTCATAAGGAGGAAATAGGATGAGTGACAATGGAAACAATTTTCCTGAGATTCCATTTGGAAACAGGGATGATGCGAATGGTATGGCGAGTCAAGCATTACAACAGTGGGCAGAACGGTATTATGCCAAGCTGGTGGAGGAAAAGCAAGTAGAGGAAGAACCATCCATGTTTGATCAATTGTTGGATAAGGTGGGAGAGTATGTGGATCAGAAAATAGAGGAATTGCCACCAGAGGAGCAGGAAGCGGCTGAGATGCGATTGATGGAAACGGCAGATGCGCTGGTGGATACCATAGATAAAGCGTATACGGTCACAGACAAGGCTTGTGATTCTATTATTGATTCTTTGGATGAGTTGGAAAAGTGGATTGATAAGTGGTAATTGCTTGCTTGTTGTCTGTTGTTAGTTGTTAGGCCCAAGCAACTAAGATTAAATCAGTGTTTCCTTAAATAAGGTGTTGGTTTTCCAAAAAAGTAAGGTGTGAAACTGTTTTCACACCTTATCACACCTTGTTTTCAAAAAATAAGATGAAATGATGGCAAATCATGAGAAACATTTTCTTTAGAGGAAGTTATCAGAAAAACTGGAAAATTCAGAGAAAGTATGGTATTATCTATGCATGAGTATGCGGGTGTAGTTCATCGGTAGAACGCCAGCTTCCCAAGCTGGACAGGAGGGTTCGACTCCCTTCATCCGCTCCACATGAATTGCGAGAGCCCTTGCGGGCTCTTTTTTTGTGCCATGAATTGAATTTTGCGAGAGAAAGAGATTTTGCTTCCTGCGAAGAGTAGTCCCACCAAGTGATATAATACAAATGATCACACAAAAAAATGACCAGCCCCCCGCCAATAAAGGGCGAAGGTTCCGGTCATTTCTCTTATGCTTATTATAGCACAACTCTAAAAATGAAAAACATTTCAGAAAGGACGAACGCTATGCCATACACTTACTACGATATCGGACTGAATCTTTTTACGAAATCCTTCCCCTATCCGGAGAAGATCATCGAGGATGCGCACGCCGCGGGGATCCAGTGTATCCTGACAGGCTCGGAGGCGGAGGAGAATGAGCTCGTGAATGATTTCACGAAGACCCATGACGTCTACGGGACGTCGGGGATCCATCCGCACAGCGCCGACGAAGCGAAGGAGGAGGACGTGGCGCGCATCGAGGAAATATTGACTACGAATCCCCGCATCCTGGCGGTGGGAGAGACGGGGCTCGACTATGACCGCATGTACAGCAGGAAGGAGAATCAGATCCACTACTTCAAGGAGCTGATCCTGCTCGCAGAGAAATTGGGAAAGCCGCTCTTTCTTCATGAGCGGGATGCGGCGGAGGACTTCATCGCCTGCTTTGCCGGTCACGAAGCCATCTGTCCGCGCGCCGTCGTCCACTGCTACACGGGGGATAAGAAAACGCTCCGGCGGCTGCTCGATATGGGCTTCTACATCGGCATCACTGGATGGATCTGCGATGAGCGCCGCGCGGATGACCTGCGCGAGGCGGTCTCGATCCTCCCGCTGGACCGTGTGATGATCGAGACGGATGCGCCGTACCTCACGCCGCGCGGATTCCACCTGCCGAGGACGAATGTGCCGCAGAATATCACCTACGTGGCGAGGGCGCTTGCGCAGTACATGGGCGTCTCGGAAGAGGTGCTCACGAAATGCGCGAAGGAGAATACGGAGCGGTTCTGGGGAATCAGATAGAGGGGGGGAGGGTTAGCCCATAGGGCGTGCTGTCCCTTGACCCTGAATGAAAGCTTTGCTCGAATGAGGAATGAAGGTGGCGGCTTCACCGCCTTTTTAGAAGAGGGTATTCTCGTATCGTAGCCTTCCCCTCTAGGGGAAGGTGCCCCGCAGGGGCTGCGTGTATCGTCATAGGCGTATTTGCGGCGAAGCCGACGCCTTCTCTGCTGTATCCGCTGCTCCTGAAACCCGCCCCTACCATTTCTTTTCCAAAGGGCGTATAATATAATTAATGACCAATGGTCAAAAATATATTTCAAAGAAAGGGAAATGCTATGAACGAAGTCAAAATGCCGAAACGGCCTATACTGGCGTATTACATTTTGATCTTCCTTGCGATCTTCCTGTTCAACTCGATCTTCGTGCCGATGCTCCGTGAGAATGCCGTGAAAGAAGTGGACTATTCCTCCTTCATGACGATGACGGAGAATCAGGAGATCGACAAGGTACAGGTGGAGCAGGACAAGATCCTCTTTACGAAGAAGGACGACAAGCAGGCATACAAGACAGCTCTCATGAATGACCCCGAGCTGGTGGAGCGTCTGCACAAGTCGGGCGCGGATTTCACCGGAGAGATCGTCGAAGCGATGAATCCGCTCTTATCGGCGCTGCTCTCCTGGGTACTGCCGATCCTCATCTTCTTCGGCATCGGTCACTACATGAATAAGCGGCTGATGAAGAACATGGGAGGCCCCGGCGCGATGCAGTTCGGCATGGGGAAATCGAATGCGAAGATCTTCGTCAAGCCGACGAACGGGATCAAATTCTCCGATGTCGCCGGTGAAGATGAAGCGAAGGACAGCCTGCAGGAGGTCGTCGAGTACCTGCACGATCCGACGAAGTACAGAGACATCGGTGCGAAGATGCCGAAGGGCATCCTTCTCGTGGGCCCGCCAGGCACCGGCAAGACCATGCTGGCGAAGGCCGTCGCCGGCGAGTCCGAAGTGCCGTTCTTCTCCATTTCCGGCTCGGAATTTGTAGAAATGTTTGTCGGCATGGGGGCGGCGAAGGTTCGCGACCTCTTCAAGCAGGCGAAGGAAAAAGCGCCGTGTATCGTTTTCATCGATGAGATCGATGCCATCGGCAAGAAGCGCGGCGGCGGTGCCTTGGGCGGCAATGATGAGCGCGAGCAGACGCTGAACCAGCTCCTGACAGAGATGGATGGCTTCGAAGACAATGCGGGCGTCATCATCTTGGCAGCGACGAACCGTCCGGAGTCACTTGATCCGGCGCTCACACGTCCGGGACGCTTTGACCGTCAGGTGCCGGTCACACTGCCGGACCTGCAGGGGCGCGTCGCGATCCTCAAGGTCCATGCGGCGAAGATCAAGACCGCGCCTTCCATCGACTACGACAAGGTGGCGCGCATGGCCTCCGGCGCATCGGGTGCGGAGCTTGCCAATATCGTGAATGAAGCCGCTCTCCGCGCTGTCCGCGACCATCGTCCCTATGCGACACAGGAAGACATGGAGGAGTCCATCGAGGTCGTCATCGCCGGCTATCAGAAGAAGCATGCGATCTTGACGGACAAAGAGAAATGCATCGTTTCCTATCATGAGATCGGCCATGCCCTTGTCGCAGCACTGCAGTCCCATAGCGCACCGGTGCAGAAGATCACCATCATTCCAAGGACCAGCGGGGCGCTGGGCTACACCATGCAGGTGGAGCAGGGCAATCACTACCTCATGAATAAAGAGGAAATGCTTGACCAGATCGCCACCCTGACCGGCGGCCGTGCGGCGGAGGAGGTCGTCTTCGGCACATCCACCAATGGGGCATCGAACGATATCGAGAAAGCCACCCGTCTGGCGCGTGCGATGATCACGCGGTACGGGATGAGTGATGAATTCGGCATGGTCGCCATGGAAAATGTGACGAACCAGTACCTGGGCGGCGATACCACCCTCGCCTGCTCGCCGGAGACACAGGCACGCATCGACAAGGCCGTCTCCGATCTCATCAAGACGCAGCATGAGAAGGCAAGGCGGCTCCTTGAGGAACATCGCAAAAAGCTCGATGAGCTCGCAAAGTACCTCTATGAAAAGGAAACCATCACGGGAGAACAGTTCATGGAGATCCTGGAAAAGAAAGCGGAATAAAGTACAGGCAAAAAAGGAAGCTCGCGAGAGCTTCCTTTTTTGCCTGTACTTTATCAGCGCTTCCTTAAAAATCATTCGCGCCCCTTCCTCTGGAAGGGGCAGACGAGCGAAGC
>OIWK01000337.1_pt1 | contig 50152 bp, 37 predicted proteins | sample 1587401 | NCBI WGS metagenome assembly OIWK01 (sample SAMEA3888911, study PRJEB22519) | human gut metagenome | biome: human gut; feature: human-associated habitat; material: faeces | place: Denmark | collected 2009 | reverse complement strand
ACGTGGAAGATCTTTGTCAGGAACTTCTTTATAACGGGTATCTGTTTTCGGATTGCGCGGATCATCTTCCGGTAGGGCATTGGGGGCTACGTTAAAACTACGGCGCCATATCAAGACTTGTTCTTCTCCGTATTTAGAAGCTGTTTCGCTTTTGTTTAATCCTTGCAATGCGCCATAATGTTTCTCATTTAGGCGCCAACTTTTCTCTACAGGTATCCAGTCTTGATCCATTTTATCTAGGACACAGTTTAATGTTTTGACCGCACGCTTTAAAAAAGAAGTGTAAGCTTTATCAAAATGAAATCCTTTTTCTTTTAAGAGTATACCTGCTTGGTTGGCATCAGCGATACCTTTTTCGGTTAAATCTACATCTGTCCATCCTGTAAAACGGTTGTCTTTGTTCCAAGTACTTTCTCCATGGCGGAGTAATACGATTCTTTTCATTTGTTCTCCTTTCTTTATTACCCGGTAATACATTTTCTGTTAGTGGCAAAATTAGTTGTAGCATACATACTTATCAATACCCATTAATTATGAATTTAACAGCGGAAGGCAAGGTTTTGTTTCTCTTTTTATTATTTTTGTACTTTGTAATTAAACACATGCCATGAAAAGAATTAAAACAGGACTAACGGGATTTATATTAGGAGATTGGTTGGGAATGCCTTACAGGGGAAAAGGAAAAGGGACATTTAAACCTATGTGGACAAAATCTTATCTTCGGGGAGACAAATGTTCAGGAAATACTTCGATGTTATTATGTGCTTTGGACAGTCGTTGTAATTTGGAACTTTATCAGCAGAATTTAAGAGATTGGTATTTTAATAGAAAGTATACAGGAGAAAACATTGAGTTTGATATTGATCAGGTAACCCAAAAAGCAATCATGAAAAATTTCAGGGGAGTGTCTTCGGATTCTAATAGCGGCAACCGTAGTTTGATGGGATGTTGTGTTTTGGCTTTTTCGCCTTTATCTAAAGAGGAGATTTTTCCTTTTATTAAGATTACTCATAATAGTCGTTATAGCTTTAAGTATACTTGGTTTTTTATTGAGTTTATTCGTTGCCTGTTGGAATATGAAGATAAAGGACAGGCATTACAGCAGGCTGAGCAGAGATGTGGTGTGGAGGTTAACAGGCAAAATCTTTGTAATGGAAGCTTTGTTGTAGATACGGTGGAGTCAGTGGTCAATTGGTTTATGGCAGGAAATAGTTATAAGGAGTGCGTATTTTCGGCTATAAACTCAGGTAAGTCAAGTGATGCGGTAGGAGCATTGACAGGTTTGCTGGCGGGAATATATTATGGATTAGAATTAAAGAATGGAGTGAAAGGGTTTGAAACAATGGAATCTTATATTGATTCATTTATCCAGTACCTTAATCATCCCACTCTTTAAATTCCAATGAAAGTTGTTCCCATTGTTTTTTTATTTCTTCTTTTTCTTCTTTTGGATTAGATACGGATAGTCCGATAAGGCGGATGGGGTGGCTTTCATAATCAATTTCTTTCAGTAATTTTTTTGCTAAAGGAAGAATTTTATCCATGCTTGTCAGTTCACTGTCTTGAGTGATGCTGCGGGTTATTTGGTTAAAGTCATGGAATTTTATTTTTAAAGTAAGTGTATTACCGCTGAAATTAGTGCGTTTCAGTCTTTCTAGCAATTCGGTGACTACATGATATAGTTCAATGATGGCGGAAGAATGAAGAGAAATGTCTTTTTCCAATGTATGTTCGCATCCTACGGACTTACGGATTCTTATGGGTTCTACAGGACGGAGGTCTATGCCTCGTGCAAAATCGTAATATAGATTACCTGCTTTGCCAAACTGTCGGGTAAGCATTTCTAAAGTGCAGGCTTGTAATTGGGTACCATTATGAATACCTAATGCGTGCATTTTTTGGGCTGTGACCGGACCTACTCCCCAAAAAGATTCGATGGGAAGATGGGCGATGAAATCCAATGCTTGGTCGGGATGTATTGTACATAATCCGTCGGGTTTGCGGTAATCCGATGCTATTTTGGCTAGAAATTTGTTATAAGAGACCCCGGCTGAAGCTATCAATCCCAATTCTTTGCGGATACGCTTTTTTATATCTTTGGCTATATCTATAGCAAGTGAAAAGCCTGCTTTATTTTCAGTTACATCCAGAAAGGCTTCGTCTAGTGACAGAGGCTCTATGATATCTGTATAGGTATGAAAGATATCGTGTATCTGCCGGGATACAGCTTTATATACATTCATTCGCCCTGGAACAAAAATCAGTTCTGGGCAAAGTCTTTTGGCTTTTTGTGATGACATGGCGGAATGTACTCCGTAACGACGGGCTTCGTAACTGGCAGCAGCTACCACACCTCGTTCTTCAGCGTGTCCCACAGCAAGCGGTTTTCCACATAATTCGGGGTTGTCACGCTGTTCTACCGATGCGTAGAATGCATCCATATCGATATGTATTATTTTGCGTTCGGACATCTTCATGAAATTTGTAGAGCAAAGGTATGAAAAAGGTTTTTGGTTGATGAGTTCTTTAACAGCTTTATTTGTTATATTTTCATTAATGTTATTTCTGTATAACGAATACGAGAGAGGCACATAAGAACTGCCCCTTTTATTTATCTGATGATGCGAAATTTCCGCTGGACCCCGAATATTGGTTTCGGTAAGGTAAGATCAATGTTGGGTAGTATAATAAAAAGAAGGAGTTAGTTTTCACTAAACTCCTTCATGCTCAGCTTGTCGGGGTGACTGGATTCGAACCAGCGACCACACGCCCCCCAGACGCGTACTCTAACCGGGCTGAGCTACACCCCGAATTGCGAGTGCAAAAGTACAACTTTTTATTTAACTAACAAACCTTTAGCCTACTTTTTTCAAAAAAAATATTTTATTGTACTTTTGCAACGAATTAAAAACCAGAGACATGCAACTTTCTACTCAAGCCAAAGGTTACATATACGGACTCATCGCAGCTGTAAGCTATGGGGTAAACCCTATATGCGCCAAAATACTATATCGTGACGGTTTCAACTCCAATAGCGTACTATTCTACCGCTTTTTATTTGGCTCCATATTATTAGCGAGTTTAATGGCTTTACAACGCAAGAGCTTTGCTATCACTCGACGCGAAGCAGGCGTACTCTCGCTGTTAGGCATTGTATTTGCTGTATCATCACTCACCTACTTCTTAAGCTTCTATTACATGTCGGCAGGGGTAGCGGCAACGCTTGTCTTTGCCTATCCAGTGTTTACCGCCATACTCATGGCCTTGCTCTTTAGAGAACGGCTAAAATGGCCTTCACTCATCGCCATAGTACTCACTGTTGGCGGCATCGCATTATTATACAAAGACGATTCTGGACGCCCCATAGCTTTAGCAGGCATCGCACTCATCTTAGTCTCCGCACTGTCTTATGCCTTCTACATTATCATTGTCAATCGCAGCGGCATTGTAATGTCAAGTGTAAAACTTACCTTTTACGCCATGACAAGTTGCTTAGTATGTCTCACACTTTATGCCTTATTCACCCCTACAGGCGAATTGCAATCTCTCCATGCCCCCATTGATTGGATAATGGCAATTATGTTAGGCTTAGTGCCTACGGTCATTTCATTAGTATTTATGGCCATGGCCATTCAGTGCATAGGCTCAACGCCCACCGCCATTATGGGAGCACTCGAGCCTGTCACCGCAGCCGTCTTAGGCATACTTATCTTTGGCGAAGTGCTTACGCCACGCATTGCCCTCGGCATTGCACTGATACTCTTCTCTGTAACGCTGATTATACTCGATAGTAAACTCCGCAATGCACTATCCAACACCAAAGTTATACGCAAAGGCCGCATCATTATCAAACGCATTCGGTGGAAATAAACAAATTGTAAAATAATCGCTAATTTTCTGACAAAAAGAAAATATTTCAGCTAAAAAATAACTAACTTCGCAGCGATTTCAAACAAAACCTATTAGTTATTTAAGATAAGACAATGAAAAAGATACGCGCAGCAATTGTGGGTTATGGCAACATTGGCCGTTACACTCTTCAAGCTCTTGAAGCCGCTCCCGACTTTGAAGTAGCAGGTATTGTACGCCGCAAGGGTGCCGAAAATTGCCCCGAAGAGTTGAAGAAGTATGATGTGGTAAAGAATATACGTGAATTGAAAGACGTTGACGTTGACGTAGCCGTACTTGCTACTCCAACTCGCAAGGTTGAAGAATACGCAAAAGACATTCTCGCTTTAGGCATTAATACAGTTGATAGCTTCGACATTCATACACAGATTGTAGACCTTCGCCGCTCACTCGATGCTGTAGCTAAGGAACATGGTGCTGTAAGCATCATCTCAGCAGGTTGGGATCCAGGTTCTGACTCTGTCGTTCGCACTTTGTTACAAGCCATTGCTCCTAAGGGCATCACTTACACCAACTTCGGCCCAGGCATGTCAATGGGCCACACCGTAGCCGTTAAAGCCATTGAAGGTGTAAAGAAAGCACTCTCAATGACAATTCCTACAGGTCAAGGCATTCACCGCCGCATGGTATACATCGAAATCGAAGATGGATATGACTTCGAGAAGGTTGCAGCTGCTATCAAGGCTGATCCTTACTTTGCATCTGACGAGACACACGTCAACCTCGTTTCCTCTGTCGACGATGTAATTGATATGGGCCACGGTGTCCACCTCACTCGCAAGGGCGTAAGCGGCATTACGCAGAACCAGCTCTTCGACTTCAATATGAAGATCAACAACCCTGCCCTCACAGGTCAAGTTTTAGTATGTGTAGCACGTGCTGCCATGCTGCAACGTCCTGGTTGCTACACCATGGTTGAAGTTCCCGTTATCGACCTCCTTCCTGGGGATAAGGAAGAGAACATCAAGCACTTGGTATAGAGTAAGTAAGTGTTCATAATAATTTTGAACACTGGCTTAACTTGTTCAACATACAAAAGAATAGCTCAGCAAAAGGACATCAACCTCCTTTTGCTGAGCTATTTTCGTATAGATGCGGTTAATCTATTATCCCTTCGTGACAGCGCCAATGAGAGCATCGATACTCTCGTTGGTAGGTGCTTCGGTAAGAAGCTCGCCTTTCAACTTCTCAGCCGTATCGCTCACGGCATTCTTAGTATCAATCGAGAGGTCCTTAATCTTGGCAGGGTCGACAGAAGCATCAAGGGGCTTGCCTTCTTCATCGAATGACTTTTGATAAGCTTCCAATACTTTCTTTTGTTTGTTAATATCCTTCTTGAGCTTCACAATAAGCATAATATCACTTACGCTCATGCCAAGTCCCGTAGCTACGCCAACTAAGGCACCCTTACCACCACCTGATAAGGCACCAATACCCGCACTCAAACCTACCTTACCAGCAATGGTAAGAATAGCCTTATTGATTTGCTTACTTTGGGCTGCAGCAGCCTCTGACGTTATCTTTTGTCCCTTTTGGTTAACCAAATAAACACGATAAGCCTTCGTACCGTCTGCGTTGAGTACATCATTGCCAGCCTCGTCCTTCAAATAGACCATTTCACAATGATAGACGGGAATATCATCTTTATTCAGTTTGTTTGATGTTGTGTCAGCTGCTGTTGTTGTGGCATCTGAAGACGATGAAGTGACACTACTTACTGCCGCTTTTGCCTTCTTCAAGAAGCCTTGGGCTGAAGCCTCAACCGTACACATACCTGCACCCATCAGAATGACTAACAGTGCTTTTGATAAGAATGACTTAAACATATACCTATTGATTTAAAAAATTATTTACTGAAGTCTCGGATTTAACAAGGGCGGGCTAAATCCGTAACTTGAATTATTTATGATAAAGTTTTACACGAAACTGACGTTTAACGAAAGTACCTTGCGCTTGGCTCATGACGTCTTCTGCATCTTTGTAGAAGATACGCACCTTCACATTGTCATTAACGGGCAAAAGGAAGAAACCGCGAGGGAGCGCAGTACGGCGCATCTCGGTATCAACTATGCCTTGAGCATCAGTCACGCCAAGTAGCGCAAACTTTGCGCCTTGCTCTTTCATCAACTTGCGAAACTTACGGGGCGACTCATAACTTTGGGGGGAAGGAGTTTTACTACCACTATAAGCCCACACTTCAACGCCCGCAAAGGGGCCTCCTTCGCCTACGCTCACGCGATTGGCCGTTAAGTGAACGACATTAAAGCGTAGCGTGAAAGGCATATCTTTGATAAACGTTTCGAGCGCTGTGATTGACTTGGCATAGTATTCACAAGGGTTATATTTATCAAGCACCTTGAGATATTCTACCGCAGCAGAATAGTATTCGGCCACATCGGCTTGACTGACATTACCCGCTTCCTTCAAACGCTTGAGTTTGGTAAGCGAAGCCGTTGTATATCGCGTGTAGAGCGAACAACTATCACAATCGTCTATATTGGCTTGTATCGTAGGCTTCAAGCTATTAGGTGCATCTTTGGCAGTCAATGCTTGTGCGAAGGCTCGGCGTGCATCATCATAGTTGCGCAAAGCATAAAGGCGGCTACCCTCTTCGAGGAAACCAGCACACTTCGACACGTGTTCACGCACAACAGTACGAAGCTGTAATACGCCATAGCGCATCTTTACACGAGGTTGCAACTCGCTAACATCAATGCTCAAGTGGTTCGTCTCAGGACCTGACACATCAATAGCCAAAAGGCTATTCAAGAGTTCTCTCTGCTTATTAATTGCAGTCTCAAGCTGGTCAACGCGTTCGAAGTCTGCATCGCTACTCTTTTCATTGAGCGCAGCATTGCGTTCGCGATATTCGCGTTCGAGTTGTGCCAAGTGCTCTTGTGGTTGACGAATATTGGCTATGGGGATTTGTATCGTAGTAATCTTAATCGAAGCATCCCCCAATTTGTCTTTCGTAGTGACAGAGGCTTGAAGGTCAGGGTGAACATTTACTTTCAGCCCTGCAATCGTTGAACTAACCTCAACTTCTGCCAACTTTTCGTTAGGTACAATATCATTTCCCTTATTTTGCGACTCCATAAAGATAGGGGTGCCTACTTCCTCTATCAAATAGGCACGCAACACTCCCTTACGCAGGGTCATGGTAAACTTAGTGAAATTGACATCACCTCGCCGCCCAATTTCGAGTGTAGGGTTAGGAGTGAAAGCCATATTGACAAGCACTTCGTATTCGTAATACCCCAGTTGGCGCTTACCCAATCGTGTGATAGAGTAATCTTTGGTGTTGGTTAGCGTAATAACGAGGTCGGCATGTTGCGAGAGTAGAAGCACACCACATTCTGTAGGGTTGGCCGTTGCTCTGTCTTCTTGCCCCATGGGCGAATAAGAGATATATTTGGACTGCGCCCAACCTATAATCGGCAATAGAAGGAGCCAAAAGGCTAAAAATAAACGTTTCATGTGTACTTTTATATCGTTTATTAGTGAGATACATCTTACAAGTCGAAGCCACCGAGCGTAGTAATACTTTCATCGGGTTTTTGACGCTGACCACCAACGTATTCGGGTTGCCATGTGCGCACATGAATAATGGGATCGCCACCATTTTCGGGGAATTCCCAAAGGAGGAAAAGATAACCCTCATCACTATAATTGCTTGACTTCCATGACTGGCGCATACGCACACCGAACATATTCTTATTCTTACGTGAACGCGTAATACCTGAGCAACCAGAGGTCTCGCCATTCTCACCAATCTGTGAGAACTTGATGTCTATCCACTTATTGCGTAAGAAAGCACGACGCAAATTGCTAATATATTGTGTTTTATTTTGCTTGGTATACTGCACTTTGGGCTTAAAGCTAAACTGGTCCGTACCTTGGCGCGCAATAATCACCTTACCCGTAATGATAAGGGCGTCGTCACTAAACATCTTTTCAATGGTGTTGATGTCCTTTTGATTATAAGCTGTACGGAAACGCTCTACATATTGCAGAATTATCATACGTTGCTCTTTGCTGGCTACATCGCCACAGCGTTCCATACTTTCAGCGGTTTGCGCATCAAGGGCAAAGCGAAAGTCGGTAATATTGCCACTACGGTCAAATTCAACGACGGCCTCTTGATAGGTGCCGTTACCAAAGTCCTCATCTTTAGGCGTAATGATAAGGGGAATGTGGCTGGCCATCATCGTACCATTCTTAAATATCCACAAGCGATCTACCACCTCGTCGTCGTCACAATAGAAAGGAGTAACAGCCCATATACGCACCAATGACTTCTTTGAGAACTCGTCCATGGCCATATTCTTTACCGACACGTCTTCATTGGCTTCTTGTGCTCGATTTATCTCAGTCAATAATTTGGCCAGATTGCGCTCTGCATTTTCTATAGCCGATGTATGATTTACTCCCTCGTCAGTGGTAAACACGACATCTACAGCCCTCATCGTGGTAGCACAGAAAAGCAATAAAAGGGTGAGCACGATTTGCTTTAAATAATTCATCTTTTTCAAATTCGATATGTTAGATTAAAGGGGATAAGAAAATGTAAAAGAAACGTTCAAGTATTTATTTTACTTTAAATGCGAAAGCCTTGCAGCCATGATAGTTCTTTTCAGAATCGTCATTACCCGTACATACGTTGACACGTTGCATACCAGGAGTAAGCAGTGCTTGTACACGGCCCTGCTGATCGTAAATTACCAAATAGTACTGTTCGATGCTTTCAGGGAATTTATTCGTAACGAGTTCTACAATCTCGCCCAAGGTTTTGTATGCTTGCGCTTTGGCTATCATGTCACTGTAGGTGCGAAGAGTGGCCAATGTTTTCACTACTTGTGGATAAAGCGAACGACTACCCGTTTCGGTAACGTCCTGCGTGCGGCTTTGCGTAACCACTTTCTCCTCCTTTATCGTAGGTCCTTCTACTACGGGTTGAGCCGCAGCCTCTGACTGAATAGGAACGGACGTCGTCGCAGTCTGCGAAGTGGAGTCCGCTTGAGTTGCAGCAGATGTCTGCGAAGTGGAATCTGACTGAGCAGTAGTAGAAGTTTGCACAGTAGTAGATGTCTGCACATCTCTATTGGACTTTAAACTTGTATTTTCTACCAAATCAGCGTTATTAGCATTTTGTATATCGCTCTTGCGAATGTACATAAAGCAGCGAAACATGTTGCCTCGCGTTGTTGAGAGCGTCGTAATGCAGCTTGTCTTATTATTGACTAAAAACTTTTGCGATGCTTGCAAGTTCTGTTGCGTGGCAGCCCATTTGTTTATCTCTTCATAGAGCAAGTCCTCGGCCAACATCTTTGCATCTGGCTCAGTGGTAGCCGTAATTTCAGCATATATATAGTCCGAAGTATTCTTCTTTATCTGATTTATTTGGGTTTTAACGTCTGTTACTTCTTGTCCTACTGCACAGAGTGAGGTGAAGAACAAAGGAAAGGCCAATGCGAAAGTTTTAATTCTCATAGTTAGGATCTTTGTAGTCAGTAATTTCAAAGAACTTCTCTGTCACATTTTGCAATGGGATATAGGCATAGACTTTGGCCGTTAATGGTGCAGAAATGTCGCCACTGAGAAGAGATAAGGGGAAGGTGAAAGGGATTACATGGTTATAGCCCAACTTTTCGTTCAACACAAAGAGGGTTCCTGTCAACTGATTATTCGTTTTCTCCTTTATGCCAATATAAACGCGACAATCCTCTGAACGGAAATAGGCCAACATTTGTTGGAGAGTAACGTGCAACTTCTCATGGCGATAACCATAACGATCGACCACTAAGTCGAGAGGTATCTGCTTGGGAGAATATCCCGTCAGCATCATCGTACACACCGAACGTACGGGGCTACGAGGACTAACATCGGGTTGCCACTGCGAATCGTGCATGCGCAGATAAATTCGACTGCCAATGAGGTGGCTCAGATAAGAGCCATAATTCTTTTGCTTAAGTTGACCTGAACTTTCCTCATGCACTTGCGCCCATGGGGCGAGTGCCTCGCCCATGTCTACGCACAGAGGCATACGTTGCACATCTCTCGAAAAGATGTTTTCAAGTTCTATGGCATTACAACCCGTCATCAACTGACAGTCGGTAGGAAACGATAGCGTCAGTGGCCTGCCACCAACTTGCCACGTAACCGTATACAGTCGTCGCGGCGTATAGTTGATAGACAAGGGATCGGTCTCCTTCACCCGTGTCATCATCGACACACTCCCCTCCTTCACCACTACACGATCAACGTCCATGCGTTGTTGCGTAGTCTTTCCGTCCAGATGAAGGTCAAGTTCCAAAAAGTAACGTTCGAGGAAGTCGAATAGGGCTTGGTTTTCATAAAGCGCAACGATTTGATTATGGAAGATTTTGTAGCCGATATGGCTCACATCGCCCAAAGCATTAGTGCGCACTCTCAACTGACGCCCCTTATACTGCCAAGTGGAATCATTGTCCGTCATAACCCCCAAAGAGTCAGGCAATGACAAAGCCGTGGCCTTAGCCATGCGTTGTAACAATTCGCTATGATAGCGCAGCTTCGCTACACTTTGTAACGTAGCAGCAAAGAACATGAACAGAAATACTACCTTTCGCATAACTTTTTTTTAAAAATGAGGGAGTAATGTTAAAGGTTATAAGGTTATGAGACTTTATAGCCTCATAACCTCCAAACATCTAACTTTTAGCTTAAGGATTAACGTACTTTTTGTCACCATCGTGTGACCAATAACCGGGTCCACCTGAGATGCGTCCATCGCGGAACTCTCCCTCATAGCTATCTCCTGCATGAGCTACGATAGAAGAATTGATGGTATAAGTAGTTGAGAACTTCACCGTGCCATGACCATGGGGCTTGCCGTTACGCAAGTCGCCCGTGTAAGAGCCATAAGCTACACGCACGGTGCCATAAGGGCGATTGATAGGTTGAGGATTTTTAGTCGTTCCAGTGCTCTTCGTTTTTTCTACGTTCTTCGGTGTATTCACCTTTTCTTCGGGCTTAGCGGGTTCTGTCTGTTCAGTTGGAACATTGTCTGTTGTAGCAGGCGTTGCCGCAGGCATTGTATCCTTTTCAGCTTGCGCCACTGCTGCAGAGTCAACAGCAGGTTTCTCCGTAGTCTCAGGCGTTTGATCAGTAGCAATAGACTTTGCAGATTTCTCATTGCCAGAAAGTGCGAAGTAGGCTCCGCCGCCACCGAGAACAAGCACTGCAGCTGCAATGGCTACATACTTGCCCCAAGGAGTTGATGTAGGAGGAGGACATTCCTTCAAAGGTTTGCCACACTCAGGGCATACGAAGTCCTTGCGTCCTACGATTTCAATGCGTTCGTGATTTTTGCTCTTTTCACACGTGTCGTTCAAGCACATGCCCCAACGCGAACGTGTACGATTATGATTGTTTGTTGTTGCCATTTCGTTTTTATGTTATGTTTAGTTTTGAGGTTAAAGGATTAGGAGGTTAGGAGGTAAAAAATACATTATGCCGATAATTAACAAGACTTACTTTTTACCTCATAACCCCATAACCTTATTATTACATTACAGAAGGGGAAGCGGGTGGTGTATCCCCATTTACAGGGCCTGTCTCAACAGGAGGCAATGAAGATGCTGGGGCAAAGAGAGGCTTTAACACCTCAACCGTACCTGCAGACTGCCATGCTGCCATACCCTTCATCCACACGGTTGTTCTTTCTGAGAGTTGTTTGCCTTCAACTAACTTCTTACACATTTTCCAATCGTAAGGGCCATAGTTCTTGCCTGCTGCATTGATGTAAAGTGCCACTTCGGGTTCAGTCTCAACAGGGGGGAGCGATTGGCCTTCAACAGGAGGAATCGATTGACTATCAACAGGGCCTTCCATTACTGGTGCCGTATCGGGCTTCACGTTTTGCGGTTGTTGCACCGTCTGAGATTGTGCTGCTTGCGCTTGCTCCAACGGCTTCTCGTTGACAAACAATGAAGGATATTGCGCGCCATCACCCTCTGAATGAAGCAGAATAGCATTGCCCTCGTCGGTAGCAGGATTGCCCGTGTGCAAGAAGCGTTCATAGCGTTCTTTGTAATTCTTCAACCACTCTACACAGCGAAGAGGGAAACAGTACTGAACACTAATGATAGACAATTCGTCTTTGCGTGGACTCTTGCGATTGATTGTAATCATAGTACGACCAACAGACTGATTGAACGAGTTCTTAAATGCCTCTTCCAATTTATCAGCAAAGCGCTTTAAGCTAGGATTGTCATCGGGCGAAGGAATTGACACCAATATTACCTTCTTATTAATGCTGGCAGGATTGGTTGGTGAAAGGTTACCCTCATTATTGCGCAGATGCAATTGTACTTGCTCCTGACTAAGGGTTGCATATACGCCACTCTGACGCACAATATTTACGGCAAAGGCCTTTATATCATCATCGGTGCGCAATTTTTGCTGCAACTGAGTCAAGATGTTAAGTCCAAGCACCTTCCTTTCGCTATCAGCTCGCTCTTCATGCTTCGTGCGAACAACTTCGGCTAACTTCGTATCAAAAGCGTCAGTAATGTCGCTCACACTGATCTCATCAGCTAAACGGCCAAAGGTATAAAACTCAGGCGGAAGAATTTTCTCACGAATTTGGCGTGCGATGTTGGGCATATCAATCTTATCGGCCTTGAGGTCGCTCTCAAATTGTGCCATGGTTTCGTCTTCACTCACCTCAATGATAGCACTCTTCATATCCTCCAGTCCCTTGTTTACCTTACGCTGTGCGGTAACCAAACGTTCGGTTTCGGCTATGGCCTCGCTGATGCGCATACCGAAGGCTGAAATATCCTCATCCAACTTGCCAAACTCAATGAATACACGAGCTGTCAACTTTTTGGCAAATTCAAGTGCTACGAGCATCGTCTTTGACGTATAGTATTCAGTCAAGATGCTTTGGTGTTCCGCATAGCGTCGTGCACCAATACCGACCATACGCTGTAGTACGCCCAATCGACTCCACTCGCTCACATTGGCTTGGCGGTCGGCATCACAATCTTCGTAGTTGAGTTTTTCTTCTTTCGTAGCCTCTTCGAGTTCCAAACGAATTTCGCCCAAACGTTCGTTAATGAGTTTAGCCACCTTCTGAAGTTCAAGAATTGAGAGGTCACCCGTCTTCCACTTTTCAAAGAGTTCCTTTTCTACATGGCTACGTATTTCCTTCGCTATTTCGGGAATAACGCGTTCCTTGGCTGCGAAGTAGTTTTCAACACCCGTCTCGCGGAAGAAGTTGACGTAGCTTTCATTCAGGATATTATCTAACTCATTGAGCGGACAACTTGCTTTCTTAGCATCTTCAGCCCAATTGATAGCCTTGTCGTGCCAATATTCATTAAATGAGCCATACTCTTGGTCGTTGGGCAATACCTTCTTTTCGAGCGTTAGGTGACCAAGGTCGAGCATCCAGTTTTGCAAATTCTCCTTATTGAGATATTCGCTTCGGAAGTCGCGATTGCGCTCTTCGTTAGCATAACCTTGATTTTCGCGCCAATTGTTATATTTGAACTGGTAGAGTACACTCTCGCCTACAGTATAAGTAATATGTTTCAGGACGCGGAGTTCGGGATACATCACACGCTTGATACCAAACGAATTTACCTTCTTTGTACGAGCAACGGGAATAGCACCTGTCTCGGGGTCGGGTTTTCCATTCTCGTCATACTCATAAGCAAAGTCGTCCATGTTTTCGTAGTTATAAGCACGGATAAAGTCCTCGTTAATTTTGTCATCTTCCTTAACGAAGAACACACGAGCGAACACGTAGTCACTGACAATCTTGGGCAACTCCGTAAGCGAATTAACCGTCACCCCATTCTCATTGACATTGCTATAAATGGTTACACCATCAGCTACACCCTTTACTCTATCATTAAAGCAGTCAGCTTCGCCATAGCCCGTAACGTCCTGTGGCTTCCATCTACCAGATTGAAGGGCATTCAGTTCGTTTACAGCAGCATAACCATTCTGATAATAACGTCCTTGATCCATATCTGCCTTCGGCAAGTTTAGCTCTGGGATCATGGCAAAAACGTGAATTATCGCCTCGGGGAAGGCCTTTCGGCTTTGTGTAATCACATCAATTACCGAGCCTGAACCCGTTCCACCAGCTAAACCCGCAAATATATGAATATGCGTTTTGCTCGCATCGCCCGATATAGCCGTTACTCTACTATAGGCATCGTTCAAGCTATTTACATAGCCTATAGCATTGGCTGCAAAGAGCAAACGCCCCGCACGACGCTTTTGTCCAGCAGCCTTTCCTAATGCACCAATAGCTGAACGCACAGCACTTACGTTATTGACAATGCCTTTAACCGAAGGATAATTGTCTATATGATCGAGTATGGCTGGTACGTCGATAGCCTTGATATTGAGAAATTCATTGTTGGTGAAAGACGCATCTTGACCCAAAACGCGGAAGTCTGCTCTGGCACGACCTCCTTGTGGCATCATCTCGTCGGTTGAATCGACGTAGAGCAATGCTACAGGCTGCTTTTTGCGTTGTTCGGCATCAGGAAACTCCTCAAACATACGCATTTTAAACTCGCGTAATATCTTACCACCTGTACCGCCCAATCCAACAAGAATGTGATTGCTATTGCAATAGGTTTCGTTCATATAGTTTGTATTTTTAGATTTATGATTATTCCGTTCTTTTTTCCTCTCCACTACTGTCTGTATCTATTGCGACGCATATTGGGTCGTGAAATACTTCGGTCGCGCTGGCGACTGCAGTCCTGCCCTCGTCTGCCTATCTCTCGACGTCTGCTCGTTCCATTTCCTTTCGAAATGGTATAATTGGCGATAACGGCGGCCACTACGACGAAGGCTAAAGCCCACAACAAACGTCTGATGATATACTTCGTTAAATAATTATTTAGTTCCGCAGTCATTGCCTTCGGGAGTTCTACCAACGAGTGTCCCGAAAAGTCAGCACCTTTACAATAATTACCGAGTATAGGGTGATTGCGTACTATTTCGTTCATCACTTCTTGCGTTTCTGCATGATCTACTATCTCGTTGAGTGTAGCTTTCCCACTCGTTACCATTTGCTCAACAGCCTCAGTGGCCAAGGCCTCAAACTGATTGGCTTTGTGCATAATAGCAAGTGAGCCACATATCAAAGTACACTGAAACATCAAGAGTATGCCCAAGATGCCTCCTACAATGTAGGTTGACAATGACATCACAGCATCTTTCCACCAACCTTTAATAAGCAAGAAGAAGAGTGCCATACAAATAGCACCGATTACTACCCCCCATAACAAACTTCCTATGGAGTAGCATATAATATTTAGAAAGGTTGATAGCATATTTTCAAGTATTATTAGAACTATCTTGCAAAAATATACTCTAATTTTAAGGAATATATCATTAAAAATAATGATTTTTATATCATTTATCTATTAATTTGATAAAACGAGCTATCATTTTCATCAGTATTAATTCATGTTAGGCTTTCAAATTGCAATTTAATGGGGCCTCTCTCCCCAACCCCTCCCCCAGTCGGGGAAGAGGTTGGGGAGAGAGGCCCCATTATATTAAGTCAAAAAAAGCCACGCTTACCTTTTGAGTAAGCATGGCTAATATTAAGATGTGTATAATGTTAGGAAGTGATATTACTTCACACCATCCTTTTCGGTCATGTCAGTAGGACGCATAGAGACGGTGATGCAGTTGTTTTGCTTGAGCACTACGTTGTTAACAAAGTCTTGAATATCCTTTGAAGTAATGCTCTTGAGTGTAGCCTCGTAGTTAGTGCGGAGGTCTTTGTTCCAAACTACCTTCTCAGTGATAAGGTTCATCCAATAACCATTCTTCTTTTGGTTGTCGGCATAATCCTTCAACTCAAAGGCGAGCACCTTCTCAAGTTCGTCAGCCGTTACACCATTCTTTGCAATATCTTCAATGCCTTGCTTCATAAGCAAGAGAGCTGAGTCAAGCTGAGCAGGCTTTACAGGACATTGAGTTACGAGTGAATAACGATCGTTCACACCGTAAGAGGCAGAACCGTCAGTACCCACACTGTAAGCAATACCAGCGTCCTCACGAATGCTCTTGAGATAACGTTGCGTAAGTACGGCACCGAGAGCGTTAACCACGGCAGCTTCCTTCATTGTATAAGGATTCTTGCCTGAATAAATCTGAACAACTATGGCCTGAGGTGTTTCCATTTGACGGAAGAAGTGGTTGTTAACCACACCTTGTACGGGTTCAACTTTGAGGTCGATGTAATGTTCGCGCTTTTTTACGCCCTTGAGCGGAGCAATGTATTGTTCAGTAAACTCACGGAGTGAGTCAACATTGAGTGCACCAGTGAAGAAGAAGTCAAAGTCACCAGCTGCATTGAAGCGCTCGCTATACAACTTCTTAATTGTTTCGAAGTTTGCCTTGTTGAGGTCAGCCAACTTGAGCGAAGCGCGCAAGGGGTTATGACCATAAAGCGTAGCCTGCAAAGAGTCTGAGTAAGCCTTCATAGGTTGCTTTTCAGCATTTTCAAGGCTTGTGCGCAACATGGTGATTGTATTGTTATAACCGTCAACATCGTTGCAAGGAGCTTGGAAACGGAGGTAGATAAGCTCAAAGAGTGTACGCAAGTCCTTAGGAGTTGAAGTACCAGAGATGTTCTCTGTTGTATTATCCAAGTCAACGCCACAGCCTACTTGCTTACCAGCCAATTTCTTCTGCAACTCAGTGCTGTTAAAGTTACCCACACCGATAGAGTTCATTACCTGAGACATCAACTTTGTATTGACAATATCCTTTGTAATGATTGCATTCTGACCGCCGAAGCTGCTAGCTACGAATTGCACCTCAGAGTCGTTATAGTCAGTTTTCTTAAAGAATACGCGAGCGCCATTTGATAAAGTCCAGCAAGTGTAACCAAACTCTGCAGGTGTTTCCTTTACGATTTTACCCTTCTTGGGGAGAGTAGGAACGAGTGGTTCGTTCTTTACATTATCAACGTAAGCCTCTACCTTAGCAGCCTTAGCAGCAGCAATAGCTTGCTTGAATTGGTCGACCGTAGGAATGGTTACACCCTCCTTTTCAGGATACATAGCCATGCACACGAAGTTTGTATCGGTGCGTGCAGTGAGTTCCTTAAAGAGTTCTGAAGAAGCAGGAGCCAACATCTGCATTTGGTTCATCTGCTGCGTCATCATCTTATAAGTGTTATACTCGTCCTCAATTGAGGGGATAGGATCATTCTCGAGGAAGTGGCGAACGTACTGGGGAACGTAGAAGCTATTCTTCTGCTTGTCGCGATTGTTGTAGATCGTTTCGATGCCACTCATAAACTCTTCGCTGGCACGATTGATTTCAGAACCTGTGAAGCCGAACTCATCGACGCGCTTGATCTCCTTCATAACAGCCTCAAGTGCTTCCTTATCTTGACCAGGTTTGGGCACGATGATTACGTTATAAGCATCTTTCGTCTTTGAGATGATGTAGTTACCATCTTCTGCTCCAGCATAAACAAAGGGGCAGTCAGGCTTCTGTGCAGCCTCGCTCAAGCGTGCGTTGAAAGCACTGCTGGCTACAGTCTTCATCAATTGTACGGTGAGGTAGGCTGTCGTATTCTTGTACTCTTCGGGCACAAGGGGATCGTGCTTAAACATTACTTGAATGTAAGCTTGGCTCTGCTCCTTATCCTTATCGATAACGTAGATAGGCTCTACATTGTCGGGCACAGGATAGTGTTCGTACTTCGCAGCATTCTCAGGCATTACAATGGGTGAGAAGATAGCCTTAATCTTAGCCTCTACCTTATCAACGTCAATGTCGCCTACGATAATAATGCCTTGCAAGTCGGGACGATACCACTTCTCATAGTAGTCGCGCAACTCTTTGGGCTTAAAGTTGTCAACTACGCTCATCAAGCCGATAGGGAAACGGTGGCCATAACGAGAGTTGGGATAAAGCGTTGCCAAGTTGCGCTCGAAGATGCGCTGTGAGGCACTTGAGCGCATACGCCACTCTTCGTGGATTACGCCACGCTCTTTGTCAATCTCTTTGGGATCAAGCGTCAAGCCATCGGCCCAGTCGTGGAGAATGAGCAAGCAAGAGTCAACGTTGCTTTCGGTTACAGGCACATCGTCAATGTTGTATACCGTCTCGTCCGTAGAGGTATAAGCATTGAGGTTTTGACCAAACTTTACACCAATGCGCTCACAAAACTTAGTAAGAGCATCGCCAGGGAAGTTGTTTGTACCATTAAAACACATGTGCTCCAAGAAGTGAGCCAAGCCGCGTTGGCTTTCCTCTTCCTGCACGGCACCAACCTTTTGTGCGATGTAAAAGTTGGCACGATTTTCGGGCAAGTTGTTATGACGGATATAATAGGTCAATCCGTTGGGCAACTTACCAATGCGCACGTCCTTATCAACAGGCAACGTGGGCAACTGCTGTGCTAAGGTAGGCAATGCGATGAATGCCACCAACAACAGCAAAAGTGCTTTGATTTTGTTCATTGTATAATAATTGAGTTATTATTTCTTTTAGATTTGACGCTGAATGAGGGCGATTTACTACAAAAATAAGCAAGACATCAAGTTTACTTGAACGTTTTGTTGAGCCACAGCCTATTTTTTACAAAGAAAAATTTGACTTTATTATCTCGTTTAGTTCTTTATCAGAGATGCTTTCACGCTCCGATTTGTCATAAATGTAGTGCAGACCTACTTCAAATCTGCATAATCCTTCTTAAGAGACTTATAGCGTTTTGCCAAACGCTTAAGTTCTTTATCAAATTTCCTATAAGTAATTATATTATAATTCATTGAGCAATTCTCTTGCGGGTCGTCCTTTTAAATTACCTTGTCTTGCCAACTTCATTTCTCTACAAGCCTCAGCAAGTCCAGCAAGGATATACTCCTTGCTATCTCCGTCCTCTTCCTGAACTTTAGCAGTAGTAGATGCAGACAAAGCCTTCTTAGCCTGTTTGTAAAGTTTTTCGAGTACACCCATATCGGTAGCACTATTTATTAGGTTGATGAAGTCCGTTTTTATCGCCTCATTGCGATCGAGAGTAAGCGTAGCCATAACTAACAAAACGTTTGAATTATATGCAAATATACGTATTTCCATTTAGTTGCCTTTTATTTTCAATGAACATTTTGTAATTTCGCGGCAAATTAGCGAACATACCGATGATACGCAAATTCGACTTTTTAGTAATTGGTTCTGGCGTTGCTGGAATGAGTTACGCCCTCCAGGTGGCCGCCTCGGGCAAAGGTAAGGTGGCCCTCGTCTGCAAAACTTCAATCGAAGAGGCGAACACGGCCAAAGCTCAAGGCGGTGTAGCTTCTGTGACGAACTTGAAGATTGACAACTTTGAGAAGCACATCAAAGATACGATGATAGCAGGCGACTACATATCCGATCCTCGTGCTGTTGAACAAGTAGTAAAAAATGCTCCCGCAGGCATTGAGCGCATGGTTAAGTGGGGTGTAAACTTTGATAAGAAGGAAGACGGCACTTTCGACCTTCACCGCGAAGGTGGCCACTCTGAGTTCCGCATCTTACATCATGCTGACGATACAGGCTTCGAAATTCAGCGCGGACTGATTGAAGCCGTACGTCGCCACCCCAACATCACGGTACTTGAAAATCACTTCGCCGTTGAGATCATTACGCAACACCACTTGGGCATTGAGGTAACACGCCGCACGCCCGACATTGAATGCTATGGTGCTTACGTACTCGACCCCGACACACAGAAAATTGACACCTTCCTATCACGTGTCACCGTACTCTGCACAGGCGGTTGTGGTGCCGTATATGCCACGACAACGAACCCCGAGATTGCCACAGGCGACGGCATCGCTATGGCCTACCGTGCTAAAGCTACCGTTGAAGGCATGGAGTTCATACAATTCCACCCCACGGCCCTTTACAATCCACGCGAGAAGCACCCTGCTTACCTCATCACCGAGGCCATGCGCGGTTATGGCGGTATTCTCCGTTTACCCAATGGCGAGGAGTTTATGCAGAAGTACGACAAACGTCTTTCACTCGCACCACGCGACATCGTAGCACGTGCCATTGATAAGGAAATGAAAATTCATGGTCTTGACCACGTTTGCTTGGACGTAACACACAAAGACCCTGAGGAGACGAAGCACCACTTCCCCAACATCTACCAGAAGTGTCTTTCTATTGGCATCGACATTACAAAGCAATACATTCCCGTTGTACCTTGCGCCCACTACCTTTGTGGGGGTATCAAGGTCGACTTAAACGCTTGTTCGTCTATCAACCGCTTGTATGCCGTGGGTGAATGTTCATGCACTGGACTGCATGGTGGCAACCGTTTGGCGAGCAACTCTCTCATCGAGGCTGTGGTCTATGCCGACGCTGCTGCTAAGCACTCTATCGAGAATATTGACAAGTACACATTCAATGACAAGGTGCCTGAATGGAACGATAAGGGTACGCTTACGAACGAAGAGAAGGTGCTCATCGCTCAAGATGTCAAAGAAGTAGAACAGGTGATGTCAGCATACGTAGGCATTGTACGTTCTGACCTTCGTCTGAAACGTGCTTGGACGCGTCTCGACCTCTTGTACGAGGAGACGGAAGAGCTCTACAAGAAGGTGAAGGCAACACGCGACATTTGCGAACTTCGCAACATGATCAACGTGGGCTATCTCATCACGCGTCAAGCGCTTGAACGCAAAGAGAGCCGCGGTCTTCACTACACCGTTGACTATCCTAAGCACGCTTACGACCAAAATTAAACACATTAAACACAAAAAGACAGAGAATGCATTATCAACTATTGATAATGCATTCTCTGTTTTTATAAACGATAAATTTCAGTTTAGCGTTTTACCTTCCGTCGCTCTTCCGTATGTTTGATATCGGTCATAGGACCATCAAACTGTGTATGAACAGGGTGATCCGTTTGCTTAGCATAACGACTCACACTGAGTATCATGCCAATATAAGCACAGTTAATAAGCGTTGACGTACCACCACGGCTTATGAGGGGTAAAGGCTGCCCCGTCACAGGGAACAAACCTACGGCCACCATCATATTGAGTATCGCCTGCGAAACGAGCAGTAAGGTTAAACCCATAATTAAGAAGGCAGGGAAATTACGTTCACATCGACTCGCGATGCGCCCCGCTCGGAAGAGGAGTATTATGTATAGGAAGACCACAATGGCCGCGCCCCATAACCCCATCTCCTCTATTATCACCGCAAAGATGAAGTCGGAGAAGGCTTGACTCAAGAAGTCACGTTGCACGGAGTTGCCTGGCATACGGCCTATACCATTGCTCGATGCTATGGCAATATTGGCATGCGCCACTTGTGCTCCTTTGTCTATATCGTAGGTGGCAGGGTCGTCATCACGACTATTTTCATCGCCTGATATGTGCGTTTCGACACGATGCTTCCATGTTTCTAAACGGTGCAAACCTGGCACGTCGGTCGAAAAGAAGGTAAGCACGCCCACGACTGTGCCGATAAGCGCTATTACACCCAAAAGTTTACCCAATTGCGTAAGCGGCACACGACCTATAAACATCATAATAAACACTACGCCAAAGAGCAAGCCTGCCGTTGAAAGATTTTCAGTTACAATAAGTGCCAAAGGGAAACCGAGTACAATCATGATAATTTTGAAAGCTCTACGGTCTGCCCCTCCCTCACGTTGCAAACGCGAAAGTATAAGTGCAACGGACAACACTACCGACCCCTTGGCTATCTCTGAGGGCTGAAACTGTACAAAACCCCAATCTATCCAACGGGAAGCACCATTGGTGCTACCTCCCATTAATGTGATACTCAATAGCAGCAACGAAAGCGGCCAACACAATATGGGGAGTGCCTTAAACATTCGGCAGGGTATGCGGTGGATAACCAAGACCACCAATGTGCCTGCTGCTAAGAATAGGGCCTGCTTGACCAAAGGGTCCCAAAAGCGACCACTCTTATAGGCCAACGTACTGGCTGCACTATACACTTCAATAAGTGATATAATGCACAAAAAGAAGTACACCACCCATATTACTCTATCGCCCATGAAAAGGGCACCGATTGAGCGATGGGGGCGCTTCTCGGCTTGAGCACTCACCTCGCCAGCCGATGATGAAGGAACCACCTCAGGGGCAGCTACCTCTGGGCTTGCCTCATCAACCATTGGCTCTGCTGTAGGCTCTACCTTATTTTTTTTCGAAAAAAATCCCATGGGAGATATTTTTTTTATGAGTTTAATAAGTTTAATGAGTTTAATAGGTTTAATAAGCCCCACCAAACTCATAAACTTATTAAACTCACAAACTTATTAAACTCATAAACTTATTAAACTCAATAAACTTATTAAACTCAATAAACTCAGAACTGCTTTACCCACGCCTTGAATTGTTCGCCACGGTCTTCCATGTTTTTGAACAAGTCGAAACTGGCGCAACAAGGACTGAGCAATACAGTGTCACCTGGTTGAGCTAACTTTACAGCCTCCTGCATACACTCACTCATCGAATGCGTGTCGGCTATGGGTAGACCCAAATTGTCAAAGTTAGCGTGCAACTTGCTATTATCAACGCCCATAAATACCAAAGCACGGCACTTTTCTCTAACGAATGGAATGATTTGTGAGTAATCATTGCCCTTGTCTTTGCCGCCCAAGATGAGCACTACGGGAGTTTTCATGCTTTCAAGTGCACAATAGCAAGCATCAACGTTAGTTGCTTTTGAGTCGTTAACGAAGTGAATGCCTTTCACTGTGCCTGCCTTCTCTAAGCGATGTTCTACTCCGGGAAAGTCTGACAACCCTTCGCGCACGACTTCGGGGTGAATGCCATAAGCCAAACAAGCAATGGCAGCAGCCAAAGAGTTGCGCAAATTATGACGACCAGGCAAAGAGAGTTCAGCCAAAGGCATCTCGAAATGTACGGGAGCATTTACCACAAACTTTCCCTCATGGGCATAACCTGCTGCATCGGGTTGCAACTCGTCTGTGAAGCCACATTTACGGCTTTCTACCGCATACTTCGTCAATTCGTGTGGCACGTGTTCGTCTTCACGCCAATAAACGAAAGTATCATCAGCCGTTTGATTTTGTAAGATGCGCATCTTCGAGTCTACGTAGTTTTGCATCTTAAAGTCATAGCGGTCGAGGTGGTCGGGGGTAATGTTCAACAATACGGCTATGTTAGCACGGAAGTCGTACATATTGTCAAGTTGGAACGATGATAGTTCTATCACGTAAGTGCTATGCGGAGCCTCAGCCACTTGAAGGGCTAAGCTATGACCAATATTGCCTGCTAAACCTACATCAACACCCGCCTTCTTGAGTATATGGTAGATAAGAGACGTAGTAGTCGTCTTGCCATTGCTACCCGTAATGCAAATCATACGTGCATCGGTGTAACGACCTGCAAACTCTATTTCGCTCAGTATGGGCGTACCTCGTGCGATGAGACGTGCCACCATAGGAGCCGTTTCGGGAATACCCGGACTCTTCACAACTTCATCAGCCGAGAGGATTTCGGTCTCTGTGTGATGTCCCTCTTCCCAACGAATGTGGTGAGCATCGAGCATTTCTTTATAATGAGGCTTAATGCTGCCCATGTCCGAAACGAACACTTCATATCCCTTTTGCTGTGCTAAGATAGCAGCACCCACACCGCTCTCTGCAGCACCTAAAACAACTAATTTCATTTTTTATAATAGTTGAGTGTTTATCTAATCTTCAAAGTAATAATCGTAAGTGCTGCCAACAAAATAGTGGTAATCCAGAAGCGCACCGTAATCTTTGACTCATGCCATGCGCCACGCGGCCACTTGCAAAGATACTTGCAGTCGGGGTCAAGCTGTGAGGACAATACGCGGAAGTTGTCATGAATGGGAGTGCGCTTAAAGATACGCTGCTTGCGCCCCTTGCGCTTGCCAAGTTTGAACCATTCTACTTGGAGTATAACGCTCAAGCTCTCAAGCAAGAACACACCGCACAAAATAGGAATGAGCAACTCTTTGTGAATGATAATGGCCAATACGGCTATAATGCCACCAATGGCCAACGACCCTGTGTCGCCCATAAATATCTGAGCGGGATAAGCATTGTACCATAGGAAACCTATCAAAGCGCCCACCGTGGCACAAGTAAAGATAACCAACTCTTGCGACCCTGGCACATACATGATGTTCAAGTAAGAGGCAAACTCTATGTGACTTGACACATAAGCCAGTATGCCCAGAGCGATGAATATGATAGCGGAATTACCAGCCGCCATACCGTCCATGCCGTCGTTGAGGTTGGCACCATTCGATACAGCTGTGATTACAAATATCGTTACCAATACGAACAATATCCAACTAGCTTGTCTCTTGTATTTTCCACAGAAGCTTACCAACGTAGCATAGTCGAAGTTATTTTCCTTGACAAAAGGTATCGTCGTTTTGGTGCTCTTAACAGGCTGACTCTTGTGTACAATTTCAACGTGATTGCCTTGTCGTTGTGTCTCAATGTTTTCGCGTATCGTTGCATCAGGACTCAGATAAAGCGTCAATCCCACAAAGAGGCCCAACAACACCTGTCCCACTATTTTATAACGACCTGCTAAACCGTCCTTATTGTGTTTGAATATCTTGATGTAGTCGTCAAGGAAGCCCAACATACCCAGCCACACGGTAGTGACCATCATGAGTATGAGGTAAATATTGCGCAGTCGTCCCAACAACAGACAAGGCACCAATATGGACACTATAATGATAATGCCACCCATTGAGGGCACATTAATTTTCTTTACGCCAAAGGGGTCGATCGAAGCGTCACGCTGCGTTTCGCTAATATTGTGACGTTTCATCCATTTAATAAAGTATTCGCCAAACCATGCCGAGATAATCAAGGCGAATATGAGTGCCAACAAGGCACGGAACGAGATGTAGGACCACATGCCCGAACCCGACACACCAAACTGCTCTAAAAAGCGGAATAAGTAGTATAGCATATTTCTTCTGTATTCTTATGGTTACTTACAATATCCCGAAAGCCTTCTTTATCTCTTCGTGATCATCGAAGTGGTGTTTCACGCCCTTTATGTCTTGATAGGGTTCGTGGCCTTTACCTGCTACGAGAATGACGTCGCCCGGTTGTGCCATCATGGCAGCCGTGCGAATGGCTTCGCGGCGGTCGCAGATGCTAATCGTCTTTTGACGCTGTTCATCGTTGAGTCCAGCTAACATATCGTTGATAATGTCTTGCGGTTCTTCAAAACGAGGGTTATCACTGGTGATAATTACACGATCGGAACGATTGGCAGCCTCTTGCGCCATGAGCGGACGCTTGCCTTTATCACGATTGCCACCTGCTCCGCATACGGTGATGACTTGTCCCTTACCCTTTACTATCTCGTTGATAGCAGTCAGTACATTGACCAAGGCGTCGGGCGTATGGGCATAGTCTACTACAGCACTAAAGCCCTTGGGCGAACGAATGGCTTCAAAGCGACCATTGACGGGGTGTAAACCTGAAAGCACACGCAAGGCTTCGTCCTGTGTCTTGCCCAACATTAAGGCAGCACCATATACGGCTAAAAGGTTAGACACATTGAAGCGGCCTACAAAGCGCACACTCACCTCGCGTCCGTCGATGTCGAGCAACATGCCTTCAATGCTCTCCTCTAAGATGCGACCTTTATAGTCAGCTGCTGTACGCGTTGAGTAGGTGCGAATGGTAGCTTGTGTGTTTTGCACCATTACCATTCCATTCTTATCGTCGGCATTGGTGATAGCGAAGGCTTCCTTGGGAAGTCCGTCGAAGAAGGCCTTCTTTGCGTCGCGATAGTTTTCGAAAGTTTTATGATAGTCTAAGTGGTCGCGCGTAAGGTTGGTAAAGATACCCCCTACAAAGTGCAGACCACCAATGCGCTTTTGGTGAATGGCATGTGACGAACATTCCATAAAGGCATATTCGCAGCCCTCATCGACCATTTGTGCCAAGAGTCGATTAAGTGTAACGGGGTCGGGCGTAGTGTGGTCAGCAGGAATAGCACGACCGTCAATGTAGTTGCAGACGGTTGAACAAAGTCCACACTTGTGGCCAAAGGCACGAAACATTTCATAAAGTACGGTGGCTATGGTTGTCTTGCCATTCGTTCCCGTCACGCCTACCAGCTTGAGCTTTGTCGTTGGGTCGCCATAAAATTGGGTCGCAACTTTTCCCACCGCATCTTCCGTGTCGGCCACTTGTACGTAAGTGACACCCTCTATGGGTTCGCCTTTTAGCGGTTCGCTCATCAGGATAGCCACCGCGCCCAATTCTATGGCCTTGGGGATATAGACATGTCCATCGGCCTGCGTACCTTTCACCGCAATGAAAAGGTCACCTGCCTTTACTTGTCGTGAGTCGATGTTTACTCCAGTAATGTCTCGCTGCAAGTCGCCCGTGGCGGCTACAACTGTTACCTTCTTGAGTGTATCGGATAGTTTCATTGTCTATGTTTTAATTTCAGTTTTTCTTCTTCGCCTTATTAGCAGTGGACTTATCGTTCGACGTTTTCTTATTGACCGACTTCTTGTCCGTTTGCTTTTTATTAACTTTTTTCTTATCATTGTTCGACTTTGCCTTTTGGGCAGTCGTCCTTTGTTTGGGCGGTTCAATAGCAGGTTGTTTTGCCTTCTTCTGCTGAGCGGCTTTGCGCTCTTGTTCTTCAGCGTTTTGCTTAGCCTTTTCGGCCTTACGCTCTTTGGCTCTCTGTTGCTGCTCAGCCTCTTGCTGCTTCAGTTTCTTCTCATCTGCCTTGGTGGGAGCTGCTTCGTAATCTTCAGGTTCACTCACAGACTTAGACTGTTGCTGCAAAGCAGCCGACGACGAAGCGTTACCCACTTGTTGCCGCGTAGAGTCATTGGCTAAGGTATCGAGTTCAGCAGCAGGAATGTCTTTTGGATCGCCCAAAATAAGTTCAATCTCTTCGCCTGGCTTGAATTGATAGCCTGGCTGCATATTCTGTTGCGTTACGCGACCTATACCGCGAACTTTCACTTTAAGTCCCATCTTTTCGAGACGAAACAGGGCATCGCGCAGTCCATAGCCACGCACATCGGGCACGACTTTGTCTGCTTTATTATCCACAGGCGATAGGCTTACGCCACTGCCCGATGTAATAGCCGTACCCCAAGTGAGTGGAGACTCTTCCGTATCAAGGGGGGAGGTGTATTTGATGCCTAAACGTTCCAATACGCTCTGTGCTGCCACAACATTACCTGCCGAAACAACGGGTATGTGGCAGTTGGCGGAGTCACGTGCCTGGCTATAATCACTTGAGAAGCGTTGTGCCATAACCGTTTCGGCCACACGCTTAAACACAGGGGCACACATACCACCACCTGAAGCAGGAGCCCCCTTCTGTATGCAGACGATGCACGAATACTGAGGGTGTTCGGAAGGGAAGTAACCTGCAAACGATACGAGGTATTGGGCAGAGAAGCCATTCTTCGTCCAAATCTGTGCCGTACCCGTCTTGCCTGATACGTGGAAATACTTCGAGCCAGCCTTTTTGCCTAAGCCGACGCTTACCACACTTTCGAGGCAGTCTTGAATATTCTTTACGGCCTCAGGCTTTGCCATGTGTTCACGCAATACGACTACGGGATATTCCTTCACTACCTCATCACCGCGCATAATGGCTTTTACCAAGCGCGGACGCAACAACTTGCCATTATTGGCTATGCCATTATAGAAGTTGACGGTAGTAATAGGCGGAATTTGCGTTTCATAGCCAATGCTCATCCAAGGCAAAGCGGTCTTTGACCAGTTGCTTCCGTCCTCTTTCGGCATACGAATGTTAGGACGTGCATAACCCGGAATAGGTATCTTTAAGTCTTCGGCCACGCCAATGCGGTAAATGCCTTCGACGAACTTACGCGGATTGTCGTGATAAGCGCGGTCAATCAGCGTACTAACGCCTACGTTAAGCGACTTTTGTAATATCTGGGGAACGGTTACTACCCCACTACCGCCTGAACGCCAGTTGGCATCGCGCATCTTGCGACCGTACATTTCTTTTATACCATTGCCTACGTCGACGATATCGGTCATGTGTATATAGCCATCGTCCATGCCTACTAAGAATGACATGGGCTTAAACACTGAACCGGGTTCGTAAAGGTTCTTCACAGCATCGGCATTCACCTCTTGATACGTACCATCGTCCATACGGCGCAGACTGGTCATAGCCTTGATGTCACCTGTAGCCACCTCCATGAGTATGCACACACCTGAGTTGGCATCTATCTCAGTGAGTTTGTCCGAAAGGGCTTTCTCACAAATGTCCTGCATACCTACGTTAAGCGTGGTCATTACGTCGCAACCATCTTCTGCAGGTTTGTCGATAATCGTTAAGTAGCGGTTGAGCACCTTTTGGCGGTGAGCGATACCCGGCTTACCACGCAATACGGAGTCGAACTTGAGTTCCAAACCCGTGCGCGGCAAACCCGAAGTTTTAAACAAGTCGCCAATGGTGCGAATGGCCAAACGACCATAAGGATTTTTACGCGTTTTAAACTCTTCTACGTGGAAGCCACCAGCGTTTGACGAGAGTTTGAACAAAGGGAGTTGCTTCACCTCACGATAGGTAATATAAGAAACGCGCTTCTTGTAAAGTGGCCAGTGGTGACTCTGCTTCTCTCGTCCCTCTTGCATAAGTTTTCTAAACTCCACAGGGTCAACGTCAGGCAGTATCTTATGTATGCCCATACAGATGGAGTCCATCTTAACGTTGAGCAAACTATCGCGCTTATGCTGTTCTTTATCACGTCGTTTGGGGTCCTTCTCCCACGACATAAAGTCCATAAAGAGCTTATATTCGGGCAATGATGCTGCTAACACCTCACCATTGTCTGCAAGTATATTGCCACGCGTGGGCTGCACCTCTTCATTCTCTTTGACAAAACGATCATTCACCGCCATCCAGAAGTCCTTCTGTGCGGTCATGATGTATGCGGCCTTAACCAAAACAGCAAAGCCAAATAAAAAGAGAAGAGATGCCACTGCGGCATATCGTTTTATTACATCTTTAGCAGGAAAGTTCACTTTTAATCAAGGCGTTAAGGGTTATATAGGTGTATCTTACTCTTCGTCATCAACTTTTAAGTTGAACGAAGGGGTATTGGGGGTCTGCAGTGTTGTGTCAGTCAATGCGTCTTCAATATAACTGCGGCGCGTTTTCTCTTTTAACTGACTAGAACGGGTTAGAGCCTTATAACGACGATCGAGCAAGGTATCAGTCAACATCTTAGTCTGTATCATCTCTTGTTGGCAAGAGTAGCGGTTACTTACGTAAATGATAAGCATACCAACCACCATTACGATAAACCAGAACTGACGTCTAAACCATCGCCCCCCCAACATGTCGCCACCCAAAATCGACGACAGCGTGATTTTGGTATGACTTCCTTCCATGCCCACGGGATTGTCTTCATCAGCCGTGAGTTCGCGCAATGCCTTTAAAGCTTTCTTCTTATCTCGTTCTATCTCAACCTTCTCGGCCTCAGCTTTTGCTTCTTCGCTCTCGTTAGTAGAAGAGGTCGATTGCTCAAGTATTTCATCTGACATGTGTCGTGTTTTTTATGGATGAATGTTCATATTTCAGTTTGGGAATTATAAGATTATTAAGTTATTACATTGATAATCAACCCAATTAACTTTATCATCTTATAACCTTAAACGTAGAACTAACTATCTTTTAGGAATGGCCATATATATAATATAGCACATATATATCATTACTATAATTTTTCAGCAATGCGCAACTTAGCAGAGCGACTGCGCGGGTTTTCCTCTTGCTCTTGTGCTGAAGGTAAAATCACTTTATTATTAATGGCGCGCCATGGTGTAAGTCGGCGACCATAGAAGTCTTGCTCCACCTTACCATCAATGCGACCCGCACGTATAAAGTTCTTTACCATGCGGTCTTCCAAAGAATGATAGGTCAGCACGCTAAGCCTTCCTCCAGGACGTAGCACTTGCAAAGCTGCCTCTAACATCTCTTGCAGTGCGTCCATTTCATGATTTACCTCTATACGCAAAGCCTGAAACACTCTAGCTAAATCCTTTTTTTCACGTTCGCGAGGCATCAATGGTTTTACTACCTGGAGCAAGTCGTCAATCGTATTGATCGCACTTTGGTTACGCGCCTTTACCAAGGCCGAGGCTATGCGCCGACTGTTCTTCATTTCACCATACAGATAGAAGACGTTGGCCAATTGTTCTTCATCATATTTATTGACAATATCGGCCGCTGTCGTACCCGCACGCTCGTTCATACGCATATCGAGTGGAGCATCAAAGCGGAAGGAGAACCCTCGCTCTTCGGCATCGAAGTGATGACTCGAAACGCCCAAGTCGGCCAATATACCATCTACTTGTGCTATGCCATAATAGCGCATCCAATTTTTCAGATAACGAAAGTTGCTACGCACAAAGGTAAAGCGACCATCGCCTTTGGGCACGTTTTGCTCTGCATCAGCATCTTGATCAAAGCTATAGAGATGGGCCGTCTCGTCGAGCCGACGCAGTATTTCGCGGCTATGTCCGCCTCCGCCGAAGGTAACATCTACGTAGATGCCGCCCGGCTGTATGTTGAGTCCGTCAACAGTTTCGGTTAGAAGAACAGGTACGTGATACACAGTTTGGGGATTAGAAGGTTATTGGCTTATCTGATTAGGGGTTGATGTCATAAGTTCGGCCAATGACTGACCATAGGCATCAGCGTCCAAGAATTGTTGTTCCATTTGGCTTTTACTCCATACTTCTATGCGGTCGTCTACACCAATGAAACACACTTCGCGGTTGGTAATGCCTAATGCTTCGATTACTTGTCGTTGCAAAATGAAACGTCCACTGCTATCGAGGCTTATCACTTCGACATTGGCCATAAACTGTCTGAACACCATGGCTTGGCGTGGGTCCCAACGATTTAATCGTGCGCGCAAAGCATCTACCTCCGCATTCCAAACGCTATAGGGATAGATTACAAGACAAGGCTGATAGGCATCACGTTTCAGCACAAGTTGTTGGTCCGACCCCGCAAGTTGCTTGCGAAAGTCGGACGGCAAAAAAACTCGACCTTTTACGTCAAGTTTAGCGTCTATCGTGCCTACAAACCTCATCTTCTTTTCTTAGAATTTCCAAAAGTACGGATTTTTCACCACTTTTCCCCACTTTTCTTCAAACTATTTTAAAATATTCTTAATAAGGTAAGAACGCACTATGCTTAACATATTGATTTTCAACAATAATCACAATCATTCGTTTTAAAAAAAGTTGGTGGGGAGGAAAAACTGTAAACAGCAATTTATCGAACATATATCCATACGTATTCAGAACCTTTGTTTTATCTTTCATGTTTCATTTTTATATTTCAACTCATTGATTATCAACATTTTTGAAGGCTGAAACATTGAGCTTCGATGTTTCATTTTAAGTTTCATGTTTCACTTTTCAAAACACTGAGGGAGCGCGTTATCGCTCCCACAGTGTTTTTGAATCGCTCCCACAGTGTTTTTGTTTTTCTCCCACAGTGTTTTTTAGAATGAAACATTGAAACTAAAAATGAAACATAAAAGTCGTATGTTTCAGCCTTCAAAAGTATTGATAATCAATAAGTTGAAACATAAAAATGAAACATGAAACATAAAATATGCAAAGGTAAAATATACGTAAACCGGAAATGCCTATTTAAGGCGTTCTGAAACATTTTGTAGAGGTTTCTTAAAAGGTAGGATTACAATAAGTCGTTGCTATATGTCCGTACACATTACGCACCTTTTTCGTACCTTTGCCGTATGAAAACGAAGCGCGATAATTATAAATTTCTCACTCAGGCTCCTGTACACAAGGTTATACTCACTATGGCCTTGCCCACCATCATTTCGATGTTGGTCACCAGCCTTTATAATATGGCCGACACCTTCTTCGTGAGCAAAATCAATACACAGTGCACTGCAGCTGTAGGCATTGTGTTTTCGGTCATGTCGGTAATACAAGCCGTAGGTTTCTTTTTTGGGCATGGTTCGGGCAATTACATATCGCGCAAGCTTGGCGCACGTCAAACGGCCGATGCTCGTACAATGTCGGCCACGGGATTTACTTATAGCCTTAGTTTCGGTGTATTATTAGCCATAGTAGGACACGTTTGGCTCAGTCCATTGGCCGAGCTATTAGGCTCGACTCCCACCATTCAGCCCTATACCGAACAATACCTTGGCATAGTACTCTTAGGTGCCCCTTTTATGACTGCCTCGCTCACGATGAACAATCAGATGCGATTTCAAGGCAATGCCGCCTATGCCATGTATGGCATACTAACGGGAGCCATTATTAACCTCGTGCTTGACCCCCTGCTCATCTTTGGCTTTGCCCTTGGCATTGCGGGGGCAGCTTGGGCCACCGTGTTGAGTCAGATGGGTAGCTTCTTCGTATTGCTCTATATGACCCGTCAAAATGGGGGCATACGCATCAACTTACGCCATTACTCGCCACGATTATCGTATGTAAAAGAAATCATCTTTGGCGGCACTCCGTCGCTTTCGCGTCAGGGTTTAACAGCCTTCTCTACTGCTGCTCTCAACATTGCTGCTGGTGCGTATGGCGATGCTGCCATAGCAGGTATGAGCATCGTTACACGCTTCTGCTTCTTCATCTTTGCCATAATCATAGGTTTAGGACAAGGTTTTCAACCCCTATGTGGCTTTTGTTATGGAGCCAAACTCTATAATCGCGTAAAAGAAGGTTACTTTTATTGCATTAAAATCGGCACTATCTTCTTAGCCCTATGTGCATCAGTAGGCTATTGCTTTGCCGAACCGATTATCACTTTGTTTCGTCATGACCCAGCAGTCGTTAGTGTGGGTACGGCAGCCTTACGTTGGCAGATGATTACGTTTGTGCTGCTCCCTACCATAGGACTGACCAACATGTTGATGCAAACCATTCGCAAACCCATTCGTGCCAATATTGTTGCAGCGGCGCGCAGTGGTTTGTTCTTCATTCCTTTAATATTTATTTTACCCCGCCTTTGTGGGTTGCAAGGGGTCGAGATGTGTCAAGCTGTTAGCGACGTACTCTCTTTTGCCGTGTGCGTACCTATAGCTTGGAGTGCATTTCGCGAAATGAAAAATCTAAATTGAAAAGAATATTTTGACAAAAAGAAAATATTCCTTACCTTCGCAACGGACAGTTTAATTTTTCCCTAAATTTAAGTTCTATGATAAAAAAATTATTCTGTGGTCTCTTGTTCGTTTGCGCCACAAACACCTTGGTGGCACAAACCAACGAGGAGCACACATTTCCTGTCGAAGGAAAGGTGTATCTGTTGCACCGTTTCAGTAATACCAATTCTTACATTTACGAAAACGCAGGCATGCTCAATGCATCGCCTAACACCAACACGCAAAAGCAATATTGGCAGTTCATACCCACAGCCAATGCTAATTGTTATTACATCCAAAATGTAACGTCGAAGAAGTACATTCAAAGCTCGCACGTAGCCGAGAACTCACAAATAAAGGTAGGCAACACCCCCGTAGAATACGAAATCAAATCTAACACAACTGCTGGAGCTGCCCCTTTAGGCTACTATTATATGTGTAGCACCGACCAAACCATCGACACTTCAAAGGACGGCACCTTAGGTCTCAACTATCAGCAGAGCACAGGAAAGGTTGTCGCCTATCACATACGTTACAATCGTGGCAACTCCTATTGGGATATCCAAGAGACCAAATATGACTACGAAGCTCCTGTACTCTATGAGCGCAGTGAGTATGCTAAGCAGTTGGGTGTTTATATGTTGCCATGTGGCGAAAGAGGCAATGCTTATTTAACCTCGCTCACGATTGCTGGCAGTGTCAACGACGTGCCACAAAAGTTAAACTACGTTGCAGCAGCTCAGCCCTCAAGCTATTATCTCCTACAGCGAAAAGACACAGCGACAGTTACCGCAGGAGGCACTTTTACGCTCAGCTACGAAGCACAAAACGTAGGAAAAGATTATACTGTTACGGCCTACTTTGATTGGGACGGTGATGGCATCTTTGAGTCGCAACATGACTTTATGAATGCAGCCTCTGGCCGAACAGAAATAAGCGTTCCCACCATTACTCAATCGCGCAAAACACGCTTGCGCCTACGCATTACCGACAATGCACTCGAGGGTGCCGACGATGATGTACACGGACAGACCTATGACTTTCAGTTATTCCTCACCCCTAAAAAAGAGGTAACCTCGGTTAGTCCTGTGGTAGTGGCCCCTGATAATCTACAAAAAGCAGCTCCTATTTATCACATCGACGGTCGTCGCGCCCAACGCAACAAAGCACTCAAAGGCGTATTTATACAAGGGGGCGTAAAGTTGATAAAATAATCTTTCTAAACAAACATCACAATACAATATACCATTCAATATTATGAATCTTACGCGCAATCTTTTTTTAGGTGGAGCGGCTATGGCAAGTCTTTCGGCTTTGGCACAACACGCTGACAAACCTAACATTATATTCATACTTTGCGATGACATGGGCTATGGCGACTTAGCTTGCTACGGACAACCCTACATCGCCACTCCCAACATCGACCGCATGGCCAGCGAAGGCATGCGCTTTACACAAGCTTATGCAGGTAGTCCCGTAAGTGCTCCCTCACGTGCTACACTCATGACGGGACAACATACGGGTCACACTCATGTGCGTGGCAACAATGAGTATTGGAAGGGACGCCCCAGCATAAAATATGGCGTAACCTCAGAGCCCGACCGTGTAGGACAAGAACCCTACGACCCCAACCACGTTATCCTGCCTGAGATAATGAAGGCCAACGGCTACACTACTGGAATGTTTGGCAAGTGGGCTGGTGGCTACGAAGGCTCCGTTTCTACGCCCAAAACGCGTGGCATAGATGAATATTATGGCTACATCTGTCAGTATATGGCGCATCGATACTTTCCTAATTTCTTAAATCGTTATAGTCCGCGTCGTGGCGATACCGATGTTATTCGCATCACGATGGACGAAAACGTTAAGTATAGTGACGGTTGCGCCAATCCCGACTACGCTAAGCGCACTCAGTATTCGGGCGACATGATACATCGTGAGGCACTTGAGTGGCTTGATCTTCAAACTAAAGACACCCCCTTCTATGGTTTCTTTACTTACACCTTGCCCCATGCCGAACTTTATCAGCCCAACGACTCGATATTAAAGGCTTATTATGGCAGCTTCTGCAACGACAAGACCTTTGCTGGTGTTGATCGTTATCATGCTACTGTCAACACGCACGCACAGTTTGCAGCCATGATTACGCGCCTTGATGCTTATGTGGGCGAGATTATGGCCAAACTCAAGGAAAAGGGGCTTGACGATAACACGATTCTTATCTTCTCATCAGACAATGGCCCACACGAAGAGGGAGGTGCTGACCCCGACTTCTTTGGCCGTGACGGTAAGTTGCAGGGCAAGAAGCGCTCATGTCTTGAGGGTGGCATTCGCATACCATTCATCGTGCGTTGGCCAGGGCATGTTAAGGCGGGTACTGTCAATGACCATATCTTAGCCTTTTACGACATAATGCCCACCTTCTGCGACCTTATTGGGCAGAAAAACTATACAGAGCGTTTTGGCAACAAAAAGGTGAAGCACGACTACTTTGACGGCATATCGTTTGCCCCCACATTGTTAGGCACAGGCGAGCAAGTAGAACACGACTTCTTGTATTGGGAATTTCATGAAACCAACCAGATGGCCGTCCGCAAGGGTGATTGGAAACTTTATGTTAACCACGGTCAATGCAAGTTGTTCAATCTTGCTACCGACATTCACGAGGACACCGACGTATCGTCCGCTCACCCCGACATCGTAAAAGAGTTGGTAAAAATCATTCATGAGCAACACACCACTCCCGATGTAAGCGCGTTCAACACCGTTACGTTGCCACAAAGTAACTAATTTATTCTAACAATCGAGAGCGACTTCAATTGCTATCTATTTTAAATAGAGTAGGATTGAAGTCGCTTCTTTTTGTTGACTTCGTCAATGCGTCACCCTGAATCACCCATAAAAAAATACGCAACTCATTGATTTTCAATATGCGCCATTTAATGGTGCAAGCAAAGTGATGCCGTATAGATGCCTCCAGTTGGGCTTCGTTGAAGTAGGGCATAAGGCAGAGATGCTATATTTTCGTGATTTGCCAGTATCCAGTCTTGTTGCTTCCAATGCGTGCCACCAATCCGTTCTCTTTCAGCACCGTCAGGTATTTCTTTATCATGCGGTCGCTAACGGACAGTGCTTCTGCCATTTGGGCAATGGTCATGCGTGAGTCTTGCTTAATCAGTGCGTACACATTCCAAGCACTTGCCGTAACGTTGGGATAAGACTCTATTAGTTTATTGGGAACTTTATTAGGGATTTTATGGGGAACTATATTGGGAACTATATTGGGAACTTTATCAGGAACACTTTGTATCAGTTCCCCTTTGTGCAATTCAAGTGTTTTGAGTATTTCGCCAAGCATAAAGTCAATGAATGGTCCTGAGTCTGCACCATTGGTACTTGGTCGCCAGCGTATTTCAAAAATATCAAGCTTAGCACCACATGTTTGTATTCAGACGGCTCAACTGAGCCGCGCATCTTGTTGCACGACTCCCCAAGAGCCTCTTCCATGCTCTTTTGCGGTTTTGACTTGGTCGCTTTTTTGCCATAACTATTTTGTGGCTTATTCGTCAATAATGAGGTCTCGCACATTGACCGAAAGAATGTCGTCAATTTGCTTCAGCACGTCAAGCAACGGCTGCGTGCGGTTGCTGCAATATGCATTAACCGAGCTAAAACTCTTGCCCAGCAGCTGAACCAATTGCGTTTGCGGCATGTCTTTCTCAACAAACACAACTTTGATTCTGTACAGTTTCAAACTTTGCTTTATGAATTGCAACAAAGTTAATAATAACATTTCACGAAATAGTTAGAATGGCTCACTATTTCGTTAAAAAGTGACTTGCCACAGCAGAAAGCCGTGGAACGAGAGAACGCGAGTTTGCGCTTGGTCTGAGTCGTGAGGTGGAACACATCGGAGTAGTTGTATTCGTTTGTGTAGTATAGGCGGAGCGTGGATTGCTCGTCAGTGATGAAAAGCGAAAACGAACGTGCGCCACATTGAATGGTGACTACAAGAAGTTTGTCAGAAATGCTTTTTTGGGGGGGCGGGCAGTCCAACCATTCAGTCGCTTTGGCTTGCGCTTTGGCTTTCTTTGCTGTGCGCCTCTTGGCAGACTTTTTCTTTGGCTCGGGAGCGGAGGACGAGCCCAAAAAAACGCCTCACGCACGGCAAAGAAAGCCAATACGCAAAGCGGCTGAATGATGGACTACCCGAAGGTGGGGGCTTATTGCATACGGAAAGTAATCGGAAGATGATAACCGACAGCTACAGGCTTTCCATTTTGAGTTCCAGGTGTAAACTTTTTAAGCGTCTTGATAACTCGTATGGCTTCTGCATCAAGAGAAGGATACAAGGAACTTTCAACTGACGCATTACCAATACTTCCATCTTTTTCAATAATGAAGTTTACTACAACTCTACCTTGAATGCCCTTTTCCATTGCGTCCACTGGATATTTGATGTTTTCAAATATGTGTTTGAATATTGCCATTTCTCCACCAGGGTATTGAGGCATCGTTTCCACAACTTCAGAAGGAATTGCAGCAGTAGAGGCAGCTATCTCTTCTTTTTTAGTTGGTTCTTCCTTAAATTCATATTCGTACAAAATCTTGCCAGTTTTGACAGTTGCCAAATATAATCTTTGCGGTATAAATTGAATGTATTCTCCACAATCTTCTGCTATTTTTACGAACAAGAAAGTTTTCACTTTGTTCGTTTCTATTTCGTGTGCAAGGTTTTCATCAAGAATGGGTGTTGTAAAGTATCCATCGTTTGATAAATGTGTGTCTGTTGTAGTAATCTCGCATTCGTAGATAGCAGGTATTTCAAACTTAAATGTTTGGCTATCAAGTTCAAATTTTGAGTCAAAATCGGATTCAATGAAGTATTCATGGTTCATTACGCATGAACGTACTTCATTGAGAAAAGTCAGATTATTCTTGTAATCTTGGCTCTCCTTGTATTTCTTCAATTTCAGTGGAGAGTTAACTTCTTCGCCAAGTTCAAAGTATCCAATGACATCTCTATTGATAATATATTTTATAACATCCAAAGTGGTTTCATCAGTGGATACTGTCCCATCTTCTTCCCATTCAGTTGCGCAATTAGGTGTGAGGATACAATTATCACATACTTCTGCATAATCAATAGCTTTTAGCAGATTGACTATTGGCGATCCCATAGGTGGATGATTTTCATCTTCCGTTTCTATAGGTTCTACTTTTTTGATTGCTTTTACTTGCTTAGATTTTTGTGCTAAGCAAGTAAAAGGAATGATTGAGATCATCATGAATAGAATCGTTTTTATCTGCATCATTATAAATTGTTTTAGTTCGATTTTACAAAAATAGACCTTTTATCTTACATCGCCCACAAAACCCCATAAAAATCATGTTGCGGAAATTTTTCGCCCCCAATATACAATGTAAGCATTCTATCCAAGTATGCGCCTTTTTGAGTTTTAACGGACACCAATATATTTCAATAAATGGCAGTGTACGTTAAAGCCAAAAATCCCCTACACACAACGCACGTTGTATGTAGGGGATTTTTATATAATTAGTACCGAGAAATATTACTTACCGGTGAGTTCGTCTTCATATTCGTCCTTGTCAGCAACAACGATTTTGCTGAACTCACGCAAACCAGTACCAGCAGGGATGAGGTGACCGCAAATTACGTTCTCCTTCATACCCTCGAGATAGTCAGTCTTACCGCTGATAGCAGCTTCGTTGAGCACCTTCGTTGTTTCCTGGAATGATGCTGATGACATGAAGCTCTTCGTCTGCAATGCTGCACGGGTAATACCCTGAAGGATCTGAGTAGAAGTAGCTGCCATAGCATCACGCACCTTAACGAGTTTGAGGTCACGACGCTTGAGCTGTGAGTTTTCGTCACGAAGCTTGCGGGCTGTTACGATCATACCCTTCTTCATCGTTTCGCTATCACCAGCGTCAACAACTACCTTCTTGCCCCAAATGCGATCATTCTCTTCAGCGAAGTCGAGCTTGTCAACAATCTGCTGTTCGAGGAAGCGCGTATCACCAGGTTCGTTAATCTGAACCTTACGCATCATCTGACGCACGATTACTTCGAAGTGTTTATCGTTAATCTTTACACCCTGCAAACGGTACACATCTTGTACCTCGTTAACGATGTACTCTTGTACTGCCGTGGGACCCTTGATAGCCAAGATGTCGCCCGGAGTAATTGAACCGTCTGAAAGTGGTGTACCAGCACGAACGAAGTCGTTCTCTTGTACCAAGATTTGCTTCGACAGTGGAACGAGGTACTTCTTCACCTCACCAAACTTAGGTGTTACGATAATCTCACGGTGGCCACGCTTAACGTTGCCCATGGTAATCTCACCATCGATTTCACTTACCACAGCAGGATTGCTCGGGTTGCGCGCTTCGAAGAGCTCTGTAACACGGGGAAGACCACCAGTGATATCACCGGCCTTACCTACTACACGAGGTATCTTAACAAGGATATCACCTGCCTTGAGTTCTTGACCGTCTTCTACCACAATGTGACCATTGATAGGGAAGCTATAGGTGCGAATGATTTCGCCCTTCTCGTCAAGAATGTGACAGTTAGGTACGTGAGTCTTGTCTTTTGACTCAATCACGATACGCTCACGCAAACCTGTTGCTTCATCTTCTTCAACACGGTAGCTGATACCTTCGGTTACATTCTCGAATTGTACCTTACCCGCATTTTCGGTAACGATTACAGCATTGAAGGGATCCCACTTAGCAATGACAGTGTCTTTATCAACGTGTTGACCTTCTTCAACGAAGAGCATTGAACCATAGGGTACGTTTTGATTAGAAAGTACAATACCTGTGTTTTCGTCTACAAAGCGTACTTCAGCCAAACGGCTAACTACAACCTTGCATGCGTTGCCTTCATCATCGTGAGTTTCAACGGTACGAAGTTCGTCAAACTCTACGCGGCAGTCGCTCTTGGCCTTGATAGTAGCATTGGCGGCAGCATTTGATGCGATACCACCGGCGTGGAAGGTACGGAGGGTCAACTGCGTACCAGGCTCACCAATTGACTGAGCTGCAATAACACCTACTGCCTCACCCTTTTGTACCATGCGGCTGGTAGCAAGGTTGCGGCCGTAGCACTTCATGCAGACACCATGCTTGCTCTCGCAAGTGAGCACTGAACGGATTTCAACGCTCTCGATGGGTGAAGCTTCGATTTCGGCTGCAATGGGCTCGGTGATTTCTTCGCCTGCTGCAACAATGAGCTTACCCGTTGTGGGGTGAATAATATCGTGAACTGACACACGGCCCAAGATACGCTCTGAAAGTGATGAAATAACTTCATCGCCATCCTTAAGAGCTGTACATACAAGGCCACGGAGTGTGCCACAGTCTTCTTCATTAATGATAACGTCGTGCGATACGTCAACCAAACGACGAGTCAAGTAACCAGCATCGGCTGTCTTCAAAGCGGTGTCGGCAAGACCCTTACGAGCACCGTGGGTTGAGATAAAGTACTCCAACACCGACATACCCTCCTTAAAGTTTGAAAGGATCGGGTTTTCAATAATCTGAGCACCTTCAGCACCTGCCTTCTGAGGCTTGGCCATCAAACCACGCATACCTGCCAACTGGGCAATCTGGTCGGCTGAACCACGGGCACCAGAGTCCAACATCATGAACACAGCGTTGAAGCCTTGGTCGGCCTCTGTCATCTGCTTCATCAATGTCTTCTTAATATCGGTGTTAACGTGGGTCCAAGTATCAATAACTTGGTTGTAACGTTCGTTGTCGGTGATGAAGCCCATGTTATAGTTCATGGTAATCTGCTCTACCTCTTCGTTACCACGCTTTACGATGTCGGCCTTTTCGTCAGGGATAATGATATCACCCAAGTTGAACGAAAGTCCGCCTTCGTATGCCTTGCGATAGCCAAGGTTCTTAATACCATCGAGGAAGTCGCAAGCACGTGCCATACCTACGGTCTTGATAACCTTTGAGATGATGTCACGCAATGACTTCTTAGCTACAACGCAGTTGATGTAACCACACTCGTCAGGAATGATGCCGTTAACGATGATACGACCTACTGAAGTCTCAACAATGTGCTTAATCTTAGCACCATTTTCATCAATATCATCTACTAACACCTTTACGGGAGCATGTACGTCAACACGCTTTTCGTTGAATGCAATGAGGGCTTCTTCTGGACCATAGAAGGTAAGACCTGAGCCCTTAGAACCAGGACGAAGCTTGGTGATATAGTAAAGACCCAACACCATATCCTGTGAAGGCACAGTGATAGGCGCACCATTGGCAGGGTTCAAAATGTTATGGCTCTGAAGCATCAACATTTGTGCTTCGAGCACTGCCTCGTTGCTCAAGGGGAGGTGAACAGCCATCTGGTCACCATCGAAGTCGGCGTTGAACGCTGTACATGCCAATGGGTGCAACTGAATAGCTTTACCTTCGATCATCTTGGGCTGGAAGGCCTGAATACCCAAACGGTGAAGTGTCGGCGCACGGTTGAGCAATACAGGGTGTCCCTTCATTACGTGTTCAAGGATATCCCAAATCACGGGTTCGCGGCGGTCAACAATCTTCTTGGCACTCTTAACGGTCTTAACAATGCCACGCTCGATGAGCTTGCGAATGATAAATGGCTTGTAAAGTTCGGCTGCCATCAACTTAGGCAGACCGCACTCACCCATCTTCAATTCAGGACCAACGACAATTACCGAACGAGCTGAATAGTCAACACGCTTACCGAGCAAGTTCTGACGGAAACGACCTGCCTTACCCTTCAATGAGTCAGAGAGTGACTTGAGAGGACGGTTGCTATCGCTCTTAACGGCCGACGACTTACGTGAGTTGTCGAAAAGGCTATCAACAGCCTCTTGCAACATACGCTTTTCGTTGCGGAGGATTACCTCAGGGGCCTTAATCTCGAGCAAACGCTTCAGACGATTGTTACGAATGAGAACACGACGATAGAGGTCATTCAAGTCGGAAGTGGCGAAACGGCCACCATCCAATGGAACGAGGGGACGCAAATCGGGTGGAGTGACAGGGATTACCTTCATAATCATCCACTCGGGCTTATTGCGATCGCGACTTGCACGGAATGATTCTACTACCTGCAAGCGCTTCAAAGCCTCATTCTTACGCTGCATTGATGAGTCGGAGTTGGCACGGTCACGCAACTCGTATGAAAGGCTATCGAGGTCGATGCGCTTCAAGAGGTCGTAAACGGCCTCGGCACCCATCTTAGCAATGAACTTATTAGGATCAGAATCGTCAAGATACTGATTGTCTTTAGGAAGGCGCTTTGTTAAGTCAATGTACTCGTCTTCAGTCAACAAATCATTAACGGCTACATCGTCGGCCAAAGGACCGGGCTGTATAACTACGTAACGTTCGTAATAGATGATTGAGTCGAGCTTCTTGGTAGGAATACCTAACAAATAGCCCATTTTATTGGGAAGAGAACGGAAGTACCAAATGTGAGCTACAGGCACAACCAACTGAATGTGGCCCGCACGCTCGCGACGTACCTTCTTCTCAGTAACTTCAACACCACAACGGTCGCAGACGATGCCTTTGTAACGAATGCGCTTGTACTTACCGCAGTGACACTCATAGTCCTTCGTTGGACCAAAAATGCGCTCGCAGAACAAGCCATCACGCTCAGGCTTATAGGTGCGGTAGTTGATGGTTTCGGGCTTCAACACCTCACCATACGAATTTGCCATAATCTCTTCAGGTGAAGCAAGACCAATGGTAATCTTCGTAAAGTTACTCTTTATCTTATTATCTCTTTTAAATGCCATTTTTGTAGGATTGATTGAGAGTGGAAAGTTGAAAGCGGGAGTTTAATAAGTTTATTAAGTTTAATGAGATTAAGTTTTGATATAATTCATAAGCTTATTAAACCCATAAGCTTATTAAACTTATTAAACATTCCCTCCTATTAGTCGAGCGTGATGCTCAAGCCCAAGCCGCGCAATTCGTGAAGCAATACGTTGAGTGACTCAGGGATACCTGGTGTTGGCATGGGGTCACCCTTAACGATAGCTTCGTATGCCTTAGCACGACCCGTAACATCGTCTGACTTAATGGTAAGAATCTCTTGAAGTACGTGTGACGCACCGAAGGCCTCGATGGCCCAAACTTCCATTTCACCAAAACGCTGACCACCAAATTGTGCTTTACCACCAAGAGGTTGTTGCGTGATGAGCGAGTACGGACCGATTGAACGAGCGTGCATCTTGTCTTCTACCATGTGACCGAGCTTCAACATGTAGGTTACACCCACTGTTGCCTTCTGGTCAAAGGCTTCACCCGTAGCACCATCGTACAACTGCGTTGAGCAATAACGGGGCAAGCCAGCCTTGTCTGTCCATTCGCAAAGGTCTTCCAACTTAGCACCATCGAAGATAGGCGTAGCAAACTTAACACCTAACTTGCGACCTGCAGCACCTAACACGGCCTCGAATATCTGACCGATGTTCATACGTGAAGGCACACCCAACGGATTCAATACGATGTCGACAGGAGTACCATCGGCAAGGAACGGCATGTCTTCTTGGCGTACTACCTTTGACACGATACCCTTGTTACCGTGGCGACCAGCCATCTTATCACCGACACCAATCTTACGCTTCTTGGCAATGTAGACCTTAGCCTGCTGAATGATGCCTGAAGGAAGGTCGTCACCAATGGTGATAGCAAACTTCTTACGCTTCAAAACAGCGTCTAATTGGTTGTACTTCTTCAAGTAGTTGATTACCAACTGACGAATCAACTTGTTAGCGTGCTCGTCGTCTGTCCAATCGTGCAACTCTACTGAAGTGTAGTCTAATGCGCTAAGTACTACTTCGTTAAACTTCGTCCCCTTAGCAATTACCTCAGAACCGATGTTGTCTTTCACACCCATTGACTCCTTGTCGCTGATGAGTGAGAGCAACTTATTAATCATTACTTCCTTCAAATCGTTAACGTCCTTCTGGAAGTCGTCATCTAACTTCTGAAGTTTGAGCTTGTCTGCTGTCTTCTCAGAACGAGTCTTTTGTACACGAGCAAAGAGGCGCTTGTTGATAACCACACCTGCCAATGAAGGATTTGCCTTCAATGAAGCGTCCTTCACGTCGCCAGCCTTGTCACCAAAGATAGCACGGAGCAACTTCTCTTCAGGAGTGGGGTCGCTTTCACCCTTCGGCGTAATCTTACCAATCAAGATATCGCCTGGAGCAACACGCGCACCAATACGAATGATACCGGTATCGTCCAAGTCCTTCGTAGCGTCCTCGCTTACGTTAGGAATATCGTTGGTAAACTCTTCCATACCACGCTTCGTCTCACGTACCTCGAGTGAATACTCGTCAACGTGAACAGAAGTGAGCACATCGTCACGAACCATGCGTTCGTTCAATACAATGGCATCCTCGTAGTTGTAACCCTTCCAAGGCATGTAAGCTACCAAGAGGTTACGACCGAGTGCTAACTCTCCATTTTCAGTGGCATAACCTTCAGTAAGGATATCGCCCTTGTGAACGCGCTGACCCTTGTCACAAATTGGACGAAGGTCGATGGTCATATTTTGGTTAGTACGACGGAACTTAGGTATGTCGTACTCCTTAACGTTTGAGTCGAAGCTTACAAATTCTTCGTCTTCCGAACGGTCGTAAGCAATGCGAATGGTCTTAGCGTCAACATATTCGATCACGCCTTCACCCTCTGCAGTAATCATGGTGCGAGAGTCCTCACACACTTGCTTTTCAATACCCGTACCAACAATAGGAGCTTCACTGCGAATCAAAGGAACTGCCTGACGCATCATGTTAGATCCCATCAATGCACGGTGAGCATCATCGTGTTCCAAGAACGGAATCAAAGAGGCAGCGATTGAAGCAATCTGCTGGGGTGATACGTCCATCAATTCAACCTCTGAAGGCGGAACTACAGGATAATCAGCATCTTGACGGCACTTAACTTTGTCGCGAATGAATGAACCGTCATCGTTCAAGGGGGCATTACCCTGACCAATTATCTTGCCTTCTTCCTCTTCTGCTGAGAGATAAACAATGTCATCATTATTCATGTCAACCATCGAGTTCTCTACCTTACGATAGGGAGTTTCGATGAAGCCAAGGTCATCAATCTTTGCGTAAACGCAGAGTGAAGAAATCAAACCAATGTTCGGGCCTTCAGGTGACTCAATCGGACAAAGACGACCATAGTGCGTATAGTGTACGTCACGCACCTCGAAACCAGCACGTTCACGTGACAAACCGCCAGGACCAAGGGCTGAAAGACGACGCTTGTGCGTTACCTCAGCCAAGGGGTTTGTTTGGTCCATGAACTGTGACAAGGCATTCGTACCAAAGAATGAATTGATTACGCTTGAAATCGTCTTAGCATTAATCAAGTCAGTCGGAGTGAATACTTCATTGTCACGAACGTTCATACGCTCACGAATGGTGCGGCTCATACGTGCCAAACCAATAGCAAATTGGTTAGAAAGTTGCTCACCAACGGTACGTACACGACGGTTGCTCAAGTGGTCAATATCATCAACCGTTGCCTTAGAGTTGATCAACTCAACTAAGTACTTGATAATCTCGATGATGTCCTCACGTGTCAATACACGAACGTCCATATCCGTATTCAAGCGCAACTTCTTATTGATACGATAACGACCTACCTCGCCCAAATCATAACGCTTCTCAGAGAAGAAAAGGTTATTGATAACTTCACGTGCAGAAGCATCATCAGCAGGGTCAGCATTACGCAATTGGCGATAGATATAGTTGACAGCCTCTTGCTCAGTATTGGCCGTATCCTTCTGTAAGGTATTGAAGATGATAGAGTAATCAGTAGAAGAAGGCTCTTCTGAGAGAACGAGAATAGTCTGTTCACCTGAGTCGAGAATGCGATCAGCAATCTCAGGAGTAATCTCAGTCAAACGCTCGCAAACTACCTCAACACGGCTACGCGTATAAACTTCACCCGTGTCAGGGTCAACAGAGTCCTCAAAGCTTGTTGAAAGCACACGACCTGCTAACTTGCGACCAACCAACTTCTTCAAGTTAGTCTTATTCACCTTTACCTCTTCAGCTGAAATAAAGTTCTGAAGAATTTCCTTATCGCTTTCAAAACCAATGGCACGTAAAAGTGTCGTAACAGGCAACTTCTTCTTACGGTCAATGTAGGCGTACATCACATTGTTGATGTCGGTAGCGAACTCAATCCAAGAACCCTTAAAGGGGATAATACGAGCTGAATAAAGCTGCGTACCATTGGCATGCACACTCGAACCAAAGAATACACCTGGCGAACGGTGCAACTGAGAAACGACTACGCGCTCAGCACCATTAATAATAAAGGTGCCATTGTCAGACATGTAAGGAATAGCGCCCAAAAAGACGTCCTGAACCACCGTATCAAAGTCCTCATGATCGGGGTCAGTACAATAAAGCTTTAATTTGGCCTTCAAAGGCACACTATAAGTAAGTCCACGCTCCAGACACTCCTTAATGCTATAACGAGGCTCATCAATGTAATAGTCAATAAACTCCAATACAAAGTTGTTGCGTGTATCAGCAATAGGGAAATTTTCAGCAAAAACTTTGTACAAGCCATCGTTCTTACGCAATTCACTTGGCGTGTCGAGCTGCAAGAAATCTTTGAAAGACTTTAACTGAACGTCCAAGAAATCGGGATAAGGCATCGGATTCTTTACAGACGCAAAGTTAACACGATTATTAATTACGGTGGAAGACATTCGTCAATTGTGTTGAGATGAAAGAATAAGTGTTTAAAAGTTTAAGAGTTTATGAGTTTAAAAGTTACACCAAGAGCGGAGCAAAAAATAAGAAAAAGAGAAAGCTCAAACGCCCGAAAGCTCATAAACTAATAAACCAATAAACTGAGAGTTGTGCTATGAAATGTATAGACACAAAAAGGTTATGAACCCTCTACCAGAAGATTCATAACCATAACCCTTAGAAGGGAATACCTTATTAAGCGAGTTCAACTTCAGCACCAGCCTCTTCGAGAGCCTTCTTGAGTGCTTCAGCCTCTTCCTTAGCAACGCCTTCCTTAACCTTAGAAGGAGCACCATCAACGAGGTCCTTAGCTTCCTTCAAGCCGAGACCGCAGTGTTCCTTAACGGCCTTAACAACTTGGAGCTTAGCAGCACCTGCGCTCTTGAGAACAACGTCGAAAGAAGTCTTCTCTTCAGCAGCAGCACCACCAGCTGCGGGACCGGCAGCAACAGCAACAGCTGCAGCAGCGGGTTCAATTCCATACTCGTCCTTCAGGATAGTTGCCAACTCGTTTACTTCCTTCACTGTCAAATTTACCAATTCTTCAGCGATAGCTTTGATATCTGCCATTTTCTTAAATGTATTTTTTTGTTTATTTTTCTAATTATTTGGGGTTACCCAGCCAAGATTAAATTAGTATTATGCTGGGATTTTATTCAGGGCGTTCGCCCAAAGTCTTAAGCACACCGTGGATAGTCTGACCTGCACCAGAGAGTGCAGAGATGACGTTCTTTGCAGGTGACTGCAGCAAAGCAATAACCTCGGCGATAACCTCGTTCTTGCTCTTGATAGCGCAGAGAGTTTCGAGTTGATCTGCACCAACGTAGAAACCTTCTTCAGCGTAAGCACCCTTCAAACCAGGAATGCCATCCTTGCCAACTTCTTTGAGAAGCTTAGCAGGAACGTTAGCAGTCTCGCAGAAGAATACTGCAGTAGTGCCTTTCAAGCAATCATAAAGTGCAGAGAAATCTACATCAGATGCTTCAAAAGCCTTGTGCAAAAGTGTGTTCTTAACAACTACCATCTTGACGCCAGCACCGAATGCCTTACGACGGAGAGCTGAAGTAGCTTCAGCGTTCATACCCGTTACATCAACAAGATAGAAGTGTGCATATTCCTTAAGTTGTTCACCGAGTTTCTCGATGATAATAGCTTTATCTTCCTTCTTCATGATTGTAATTCAGTTTAGTTTTCTTCTACAGACTTGGGATCAATCTTGATACCCTTACTCATGGTAGATGAAAGATAAATACTCTTAATATAAGTACCCTTAGCACTTGCGGGCTTCAACTTAATGATGGTAGCCATAAACTCCTTGGCATTACCGAAAATCTGTTCAGGAGAGAAAGAAGCCTTACCGATTGAAGTGTGAACGATACCGCTCTTATCAACCTTAAAGTCAATCTTACCCTGCTTAACCTCGCGGATAGCCTTGGCAACATCCATCGTTACAGTACCACTCTTGGGGTTAGGCATCAAGCCACGAGGACCGAGCACACGACCCAGGGCACCAATTTTACCCATGATGGCAGGCATAGTGATGATGACATCAATATCAGTCCAACCACCCTTAATCTTCTCGATATACTCATCGAGACCTACGTAGTCAGCGCCAGCTTCTTTTGCAGCAGCTTCGGCATCAGGCGTACAGAGGCAGAGTACACGTACAGTCTTACCAGTACCGTTCGGAAGTGAAACAACACCACGAACCATTTGGTTAGCCTTACGAGGGTCTACACCTAAACGTACGTCAATATCGATTGAAGCATCAAACTTGGTAGTAGTAATTTCCTTTACCAGAGATGCGGCTTCTTTCAATGTATATGCCTTCCCTGCTTCAACTTTGTCAGCGACTAACTTCTGATTTTTTGTCAGTTTACTCATTGTTCAAATTGAAGTTTAAATTATTCACCAGGGAAGTCACCCTTTACTGTGATACCCATGCTGCGGGCAGTACCAGCTACCATACGCATTGCACTTTCAACTGTGAAGCAGTTTAAGTCGGGCATCTTATCTTCTGCGATTGCCTTAACCTGATCCCAAGTTATCTCAGCGATCTTGGTACGGTTAGGAGCAGCAGAACCGCTCTTCTTCTTGGCTGCTTCCAGCAATTGAATTGCTACAGGAGGAGTCTTTACTACGAAAGAGAAAGACTTGTCATTAAAGTAAGTAATGACAACAGGTAATACCTTACCAGCCTTGTCCTGAGTTCTGGCGTTGAACTGCTTGCAGAAATCCATGATGTTGATACCCTTAGAACCTAAAGCAGGACCTACGGGAGGTGATGGATTTGCAGCGCCGCCCTTAATCTGTAATTTGATTAATCCAGCAACTTCTTTAGCCATTGTTGTTTATTAAAATATTAAAATGTGACGATGAATAATGTGCGATACAGTACACGTAACATTGACCGTACGCTCTTATTCCTTTTCTACCTGCATAAAACCAAGGTCGAGGCCCGTACTGCGACCGAACACCTTAACGATGACAGTCACCTTTCGCTTCTCTTCGTCGATCTTTTCAATCACACCAGAGAAACCACTAAACGGTCCATCAGTAACCTTAACGTTCTCGCCTACGATGTAAGGAATTTCGATTTCCTGAGGTTCATTCTCAAGCTCGTCAACCTTACCGAGGATACGGTTCACCTCGCTCTCACGAAGGGGAGTGGGGTTATCCATTCCACCGAGGAAACCCAACACATTAGGTGTGTTGCGCAACTCGTGAACGGTTTCACCAACTAGTCTAGCCTCAACAAGAACATAGCCGGGAAGATAGAGACGTTCCTTGATAACTTGTTTGCTACCACGGAGTGCTTTCACCTTCTCGGTTGGAATGAGTACTTGCGAAACATGGCCACCGAGGCGGCCATTCTTAATTTCAGCATCAATGTACTCTTTAACCTTCATTTCTTTTCCGCTTACAGCACGCAAAACGTACCATGCCATTTCTGCTTGTGCCATATCAACTTAAATTTGAGGGTAAATAAGTTGCATGATTGACTCAAATACCGTATCCATGAGATACACCACGAGTGCTATGATGATGGAAGCTGTTAACACAACAATCGCGCTGTGAGTCAACTCCTTTCTCGTAGGCCACGTGGTCTTATGAGATAATTCGTCGTATGAATCTTTGCAATATGCAATTACTTTCTGGAACATATATGTATCTATTAGCACGGGAAGAGAGGCTCGAACTCCCGACACCTGGTTTTGGAGACCAGTGCT
>OIWK01000329.1_pt1 | contig 50713 bp, 46 predicted proteins | sample 1587401 | NCBI WGS metagenome assembly OIWK01 (sample SAMEA3888911, study PRJEB22519) | human gut metagenome | biome: human gut; feature: human-associated habitat; material: faeces | place: Denmark | collected 2009 | reverse complement strand
TCTACGCCGAGCCAACCCTGCAGGGCAATGCCGCCATCTGCAAGCGTCAGGAGGGAAAACAGGAAACACAGATGAACCTGGAGTTGCTCTTCAATGCAGTAATTAATGGAAAATTAAACGATTAAAAATTAGACGATTATGAAAAAGAATTTCGATTTAAATAGATTAGGAATGGTTATCCGTTGGGATGTATTAAACAACTGGACCTATAATTTGGGAATCATTGCAGGACTCGCCATCTGTTTTTCAATTGCAAACATCATCCGGCTTTACAGAATTAGTGGCTTTATTGCAGCATCCCATGAACTAGATGCCCTGACCGACAGTTATAAGAAATCCGCATATATGTTCTTTGGATTCATTTCTTTTATGGTCATTTACGTATTGGCATCTTGCATCTTCAGAAACATGAAGACCAAGTTACAGCGCGAAAGTTTCCTGATGCTTCCTGCCACTAACCTGGAAAAATATGTGGCTCGATTCCTGGTTGTTACCGTTGGTGGTCTTGTGACTTTGCTAGGAGCCTTGGTCATTTCAGATATTATCCAGCTCATCTTTAGCTTTTTCATCACTCCAGGCTTCCATATCAGCCTTACATGGCCAGTACTCAGTCACACCATTTTTGCCCTTTCACCAATAGACAATTCTTGGCAAACAATTCTGGAATTCTACTCCTTCCTGATATTTGCCCATTCCTTCGCAACCCTGGGAGGAGCCTTCTACCGTAAGTTTCCTGTGCTTCTGACAGCATGTACGGGATTGGCACTTTGTCTGATTTTGGGTTATATTATCAACGAACTGGGTGAAGCCGGATGGCTTGATTTCGTAGGAACCTTGCACATCGAAGAGGGTTCTTCTGCTCAATATTGTGCTGTATTCACCTCGTCTGCAGTATTTCTTGCTTTGGCTGCCTTCAACTATTGGGCATCCTATAAGCTCTTCACCCGTATGCAGGTTATCTGCAACAAGTGGATCAACATCTAAGAATTAAAATTTGAAGATTATGAATTTCAGTAACGATAAAGCAATATACGTACAGATAGCCGAACGATTGAGCGATGAGATTCTGGCGGGCAAGTACAAGGAAGACGAGCGAATACCGAGCGTCAGGGAATACGCCGTACTGCTGGAGGTAAATGCCAACACAGCCGTGAAGGCATACGACCTGCTTGCCACCGATGAGATTATCTACAACAAGCGAGGCCTGGGCTACTTTGTTTCCGCAGGAGCCAAGAAGCAGATTAAGAAAACCCGCAAAAAGGAGTTTATGAAAGAAAGACTCCCGGAACTCGCCCGACAGATGCAGCTTCTCGACATCTCCATCGATGAAGTGAAGGAAGAGTTGGAGAAGAATCTCAAAAAGATAAAGATATGACGACACTATTCATCCTCAAATATATATTTATAGCTTCTGTCTTTGCCTTATATATAATAAGGTGTATGTAATAACGTTTTTAAAAAAGAGTTACGCTTGCAACTTTCAGAAAGTTGCAAGCGTCTAATGGTTTAAATTGATATCCATAAAACGAAAGTAATATGTCATTAATTCATCTAAAAGACGTCAACAAGACCTACCAGGGTGCTCAGCCACTCCATGTACTGAAGGGCATCGACCTCGACATCGAACGTGGCGAGTTCGTCAGCATCATGGGTGCTTCCGGCTCGGGAAAATCCACCTTATTAAATATACTGGGTATTCTCGACAACTACGATACGGGCGAATATCGACTCAATGATGTGCTCATCAAAGACCTCTCGGAAACCCGTGCTGCCGAATACCGCAACAAGATGATTGGCTTCATCTTCCAGTCGTTCAACCTCATCTCGTTCAAGACAGCGGTGGAAAACGTGGAACTTCCACTCTTCTACCAGGGCGTGAGCCGCAAGAAGCGCCACGAACTGGCAATGGAATATCTCGAAAAACTGGGCTTGAAGCAATGGGCCAACCATTATCCTAACGAGATGTCGGGAGGACAGAAGCAGCGTGTAGCCATCGCCCGTGCCCTCATCACCAAACCCGAAATCATCCTTGCCGATGAGCCTACCGGAGCCCTCGACTCCAAAACGAGCGTGGAAGTGATGGACCTGTTGAAGGAACTGCACCAGAAAGAGGGAATGACCATCGTGGTGGTAACCCACGAAAGCGGTGTTGCCAACGAGACCGATAAGGTTATCCATATCAAGGACGGACTCATCGGAAGCATCGAAGACAACAGAGACCATCATCTCGTATCGAAAGACTACGTGAAATAACTTTGAACTTGGAACATGAGAGAATTAATCAAAGAAATATGGAGCACGTCGAAGCGCAACAAGCTCCGCACTTCGCTCACGGGATTTGCCGTTGCCTGGGGAATCTTCATGCTGATATTCCTGCTGGGCGCCGGCAACGGACTGATTAATGCCCAGTTGCAGCAAAGCACCCGATTCCTAGCCAACTCCATGCGAGTATTCCCGGGCGAAACCTCCAAGGCTTACAAGGGACTGAAGGAGGGCAGAAGCATCACGCTCAACGACAGGGATATCCTCATCAGCAACAAGACCTACGGTCAATACGTAGATGATGTGGGCGGAAGATTGGAACAGTATAACGTGAACATCAACTATGGCGATAATTATGTGGCAAGCCAGTCATTGGTGGGTGTGGCTCCTACGCATCCCAAAATCGACAAGACGGAGCTGATAGCCGGACGATTCATCAACGAAATCGATATGAAGGAGCAGCGCAAGAATGTGGTGCTGAGCCGAAGCCAGGCCAAAGAACTCTGCAAAGACTACCGTTCGCTGGTGGGCAAGAACGTAAAGATCAGCAACCTCAACTTCCAGGTGGTGGGAATCTACAAGGATGATGAATCGCGCAATAATACCGAAGCCTTCATCGCCTACTCCACCATAAAGACCATCTACGCCAAGGGCGATGATGCGGGAAGTCTGGAGTTTACCATCAAGAACCTGAAGACCAGGGAGGACAATAAGCAGTTTGAAAAGAACTACCGCGCCAGCATCAACAACAACCATCAGGCAGCACCTGATGACGAGCGAACCATCTGGCTCTGGAACCGATACATGGACAATATCCAGATGAACCAGGGAATCGCCATCATGCAGACGGCACTCTGGATTGTGGGTCTGTTCACTCTGCTGAGCGGAATCGTGGGCGTAAGCAACATCATGCTCATCACCGTGAAGGAGCGAACCCGAGAGTTTGGCGTAAGAAAAGCCATCGGAGCCAAGCCTTGGTCGATACTGAAGCTCATCATCACCGAGAGCATCATCATCACCTCGTTCTTCGGCTACATCGGAATGGTCTGCGGCGTGGCGGCAAACGAAATCATGGATGCAACTATCGGTCACACCACCGTAGATACCGGACTGTTTAAAGCCGCCATGTTTGTGAACCCTACGGTGGGCATCGGCACCTGTATCGGCGCCACCATCACCATCGTCATCGCAGGCACCATCGCCGGAGTCATCCCAGCCATCAAGGCTGCAAGAATCCGACCGATAGAGGCGCTGAGAGCGGAATAAACTATAAATTATTATTATGCGATTAGATTTAGATACATATAAAGAGATTCTCGACACCATCACGAGGAACAAAAGCCGCAGTCTGCTTACGGGCTTCGGCGTGTTCTGGGGCGTGTTTATGCTCATCGCCCTGATGGGTGGCGGACAGGGACTGAAGGAGATGCTGCAAAACAACTTCACAGGCTTTGCCACCAACACCGCCATCATCTGGGCGCAAAACACCACCAAGCCCTACAAGGGATTCAACAAGGGGCGCTCCTGGCAGATGGAAGAGAAAGACCTGGACAGATTGCGCCACCAGGTGCCCGAACTCGATGTCATCACCCCGCTGCTCTTCGGCGGCAACAAGTCGGTTGTGTTTGGCGACAAGAAATTCAGCGGCAGCACACAGGGCGTGAATCCCGATTACGCACAGGTTTCTGCGCCACAGATGTTTTACGGCAGATACATCAACGAGATGGATGTGCGCCAGCAGCGCAAGGTATGCGTCATCGGCAAACAGATTTACAAGAATCTCTTTCCTGGCGGAGGTGATCCGTGCGGCAAGAGCGTAAGAGTAGACTCTACCTATTATATGGTGATAGGCGTAGATTACCGTTCGGGCAACGGCATCAATTTCGGCGGTCGTGCCGATGAAACCATCACCCTGCCCCAATCGGTTTTGCGCAGCGCTTATAACCGGGGTAAGGCAGTAGACATCATTGCCACCACCGGCAAACCGGGCGTAGTGATGAGCAGCATTGCCCAGCGGATGAGAGAAACCGTAGCAAGAGCCCACAGCATAGACCCTACGGACGAAAAGGGCATCATGGTGTTCAATACAGAAGTTCTCTTCCAGATGCTCGACAACCTGTTCAAGGGCGTCAACTTCCTCATCTGGCTGGTAGGCATCGGTACCCTTCTCGCCGGCGCCATCGGAGTTTCCAATATCATGATGGTAACGGTAAAGGAGCGAACCACCGAGATAGGCATCCGCCGAGCCATCGGAGCCACGCCTAAGATGATACTTTCGCAAATCATCTCCGAGAGTATTCTCCTCACCCTGGTAGCCGGCATGAGCGGCATTCTCTTCGGTGTTGCCATCCTGCAGATGCTGGAAGTAGGAAGTACCACGGATGGCATTCTTACCGCCCACTTCCAGGTAGATTTCTGGACAGCCATCTCTTCAGCCATCCTCATCTGCATTCTCGGCGGCCTAGCCGGACTCGCCCCTGCATGGCGAGCGATGAGCATCAAACCGGTAGATGCGATGAGAGACGAATAAAAGAAAAATAAGATATAAAAGATATGAAAAAGTATTCAAAGTTGATTGTTGCGGCGATTGTCGCCTTGATCTTCATCGGAACCTTCGTGTTCCTTTATGAGAAATCGCAGCCTAAGCCTGTGGAGTATACTGAGTTTACTCCCAAGATGGCTGATGTTTTGAAAACTACCGTCATCACGGGCAAGATTGAGCCTCGCAACGAGGTGAGCGTAAAGCCTCAGATTAGCGGTATCATCACCGAGATTTGCAAAGAAGCAGGTGATTATGTTCAGGCGGGCGAGGTTATCGCTAAGGTAAAGGTGATTCCGGATATGGGACAGCTCAGTTCGGCTCAGGCACGTGTGCGCCTTGCTGAGATTAACCTGAAGCAGGCACAGGTAAACTATGGACGCGAGGAACTGCTCTACAAGAAGCAGCTGGTCAGCGCCGATGAGTTTGATAAGGTTAAACAGTCGTTACAGCAGGCAAAGGAGGAGAAGGTTGCCGCCCTGGATGCGCTCGAAGTAGTTCGTGATGGTGTTTCCAAGAGCAATGCCAGCGCTTCTTCCACCCTCATCCGTTCTACCATCTCGGGCATTATCCTCGATATTCCGGTCAAGGTGGGTAACTCGGTGATTCTTGCCAACACTTTCAACGATGGTACTACCATCGCCAGTGTAGCCAACATGAACGACCTCATCTTCCGTGGCAATATCGATGAAACCGAAGTGGGAAGTCTCGTTACAGGAATGCCGATGAAGATTACCATCGGAGCCTTGCAGAACCTCAACTTCGAGGCAAACCTGGAATATATCTCTCCTAAGGCTGTAGAAAACAATGGTGCCAACCAGTTTGAGGTAAAGGCAGCCATCCGTTCTACCAAGGGCGGCAAAATCCGTTCAGGCTACAGCGCCAATGCCGAGATTGTACTGGCAAAGGCTACCCATGTACTCACCGTTCCGGAGAGTGCCATCGAGTTTAGCGGCGATTCTACCTTTGTATATATCATAAAAGGTAGCGGCGAGAAGAAGACTTATGAGCGCAAACAGGTAACTACCGGTTTGAGCGATGGAGTAAATATTGAAATCAAGAAGGGTCTGGGACTCAAGGACAAGGTTCGCGGTCCTCAGGTAATAGCAGAAAATAAGGATGATGACGAATAGTCATCATCCTTATTCTTTTTTATAGGCGTCAGATAACTTAGATGTTATCTTTCTCGATATCCTTGAAGTAGCGGTAAGTACCCACCTTCAGTTCATCGCAGGCAATCTCATCACAAACGATGATGCCATGCTGGTGCTGCTGCAGAGCGCTGATGGTCCAAGCCTGGGTAACAGGACCTTCGATGGCAGCCTGCAGGGCGCGCGCCTTGTTATGACCGTTGCAGAGAATCATTACCTCTCGGGCAGCCATCACGGTACCCACACCTACGGTCAAAGCCAGACTAGGTACCTTCTCAGGATCATTATCGAAGAAACGGGAGTTGGCAATCTTGGTGTCTGTAGTGAGCGTCTTTACTCGGGTACGGGAGGTAAGAGAAGAGAATGGCTCGTTGAAAGCGATATGGCCATCAGGACCGATACCACCGATAAAGAGGTCGATGCCACCCGCTTCTTCTATCATCTGCTCATAATGACGGCACTCCTCTTCCAGATTCTCGGCATTACCGTTCAGGATATGAATATTCTCCTTAGGACAGTCGATATGATTGAAGAGATTGGTAGCCATGAAAGAGTGATAGCTCTCAGGATGAGATTCCGGCAAACCTACATATTCATCCATATTGAAGGTGATGACATGCTTGAACGAAACCTTGCCTTCTTTTACCGCCTTTACCAGATTGGCATACATGCCCTGAGGTGAAGAACCGGTTGGCAAACCCAAAACAAAAGGACGTTCAGCAGTTGGTTGAAATCTGTTAATTGTTTCAACAACATGATCAGCTGCCCACTTTGACAGCTTCTCATAATCTTTTTCGATAATAACACGCATAATCTATTTCTTATTGTTTAGTTGTAAAATTCAGGAAACAAAAATAATAAAAATCTGTTTCATTACCGCTAAAAGATGAAAAAAATTATATTTTTTTACAGTTTGCGGTATCCACTTCTTCATAGCCCTCCTGCTCTACATATTCATCAAAACCGATGCTGATATCGGCGCCATTCTGCTTGAAGAGACGCAGTAATTTCTGCTGCATATCGGGTGCGATGAGGATGGCACCGCGCTTCGCTTTGCAATAGGTGCTTTCGCTGATATAGGGCGAAAAGTGCCAGAAATGAGGCGTATTGGCAGAAGGTATCGTACCGAACATGCGGCGGAATCCGCGTGCCATGCGTATGATCTTCTTCTGAAGACGATAGACGCAGCCCTGCTCGCTGCAGGCTATATGGTCCGGGTTCAGAATACTGAATACCTTCTCCGACTTACGCAACTTCTGATAACGCTCAAAACGAGCACAAAGGTGATGTACCGGGCACGCCTCCTTGAGACATACCGTATCAATGGAATGGATTGAAATGTTGTTCATGTTCTTTATTTTTTTAGTTGGATAAATAATTTTTTCTTCGAAAGATTGAGAGGCTGTTATCGGCAAATAGCCAACTGGCGAACCACAGACAGCCAACTAGCCGCTATGAGAACAGTGGGCTGTTCTAGTCAGACAGCTATCGGAAAAGCCTGAGAAAGAATTTTAAGAGAGGAACTGCGAAAAACTCTTCACTCTTCACCTAACCCTCGGAAATGCCGATAAACAGAGGGGATTCGAAGGGTGAAGAGTTGTTTCTCACTCTTCACCCACTCTTCACCACTCTTCACCCGCCTGCTGCTTAGCTATATTTTCAGATTCTTACCAGCAGATAGGCCTGACCCTTCTTGGTATGCTTCATCTTGCACCCCAGGAGTTTGAGCGACTGGCCGATGCGAATCTTGGTACTCAGATTACTGATCAGCATCGGAAATCTTTCGTGCAGAACCTCGAAAACATCCGAACAGATAAGCCATTCGCCCGTTTCATTATCCTCGGGAACACGGAAGCAGCTCTTCAGCATCGACTCAAAATCATCTACCTTGAAGAAAGGAAGATTGCACTTCTGGATGCGGTCTACCTCGGCATTGGTAAACCAGTAAGGCGTCTTCTTATGGCAAAGCTCATACATAACTTGTGCATAGAGCTGGTCATAAATGATGGGTGAACCGTTGTCGATATATTCACCTGCCGGAATGTGCAGACAGACGAAGCGGCGGCTACCCGTAGGGTCGCAGAGCGGATGCTCATCATTGGTAGTTGCCAGGAAGGAAGCGTAGCGCGGACGGTCATCCTGACTCTTGCCGAAGATAGGGCGCCCGTTCACCTTCACCTTCGAGAGCATCTGCTTCAGCTTGCCCTGCTGCGATGGTCCCATATTCGCAAACTCATCTATGTTGACAAAGAGATTATGAGTGAGCGCCATCTCGGAGTCAAACTTATTGGCAAAGTTGATGTGGTCGAGGAAATACTGTCGCAGATGATCCGGCAGCAGGCGATAGGCAAAGGTACTCTTGCCGCAACCCTGCTTGCCGATAAGCACAGGAGTGGTTTCGTTGCCATGAAACATATCCATCTGCAACCAGTGGGCAACAGCCGAACGGAGCCAGGTGGCGCACCATCCCAACTGTTCACTTGTAAGCCCCGGAATTCTGCCAAAGAGTTCAGCCACATGGTTCTTTCCATCCCATTCCGGCAGGTTCTCAAGATATTCCCTGATAGGGTCAAACTCCGGAACCTCTTCAGAACGTACGAACTCCTCAATATCCTGTCGGGGCGACTTCTTGCCTCCCACACCCAACCGCTTGGCGTGACGGACGATGGAATTGAAAGCCTCCGGAGTCAGCACCTTCCAGGTTGAGTCAGAAGATTCCTCCTCTTCCCCACCGGTTTCCGGTTCCTCTTCTACGGCCTCCTCAGCTTCGTCCTCATTCTTTGAGAGAGTGAAATACTCGGTTTTACCACTTAGCACATTTCTACGGAAGAGATAATACTCATCGAGAAAACTCTCAACAAGAGAGAGTGCAGAAATTTCGTTTGTCATCTTATCTGATGACGATAAGTTTTTTAAATTTTCCTTCATAATTAATTTTTTTAGTTAATAATAATCATCTTTTTGCCCTTATATATAATAAGGTGAAGAGTGGTGAAGAGTGGGTGAAGAGTGGTCTCTATCTCTTCACCCCCCGAACCCCCTCTGTTTATGGGCATTTCCGGGCTTCAGGTGAAGAGTGAAGAGTTTCAGCTCATTCATGGCTCAGCATTTCGCCGCTCTTTCGTTTTCGATTGCAAAGTTAATACTTCCCTTCACCGATTCCAAATTTTCCCCGCCACCTTCCCGCTACTTTTCTGAAATCAGGGAAGAAACAAGGGGGCTACGGGGAAAAGTATGGGGAATTTCTCCAAAATCCTTGTCTTAATCTGGATAATTTGCTTCGAATTCGCTCATTTGTGTAGAAGATAATTTGCCAAAAAACAATTTAAAGAATAGAACTTTTAGCAAACGTGTTACACGAATTGAGACACCTTAGCCGTAATTTTGCTGCCGAAATAAAAAATAATTATATTATGACATTAAAAGAATTACTCGACTCGCTTTCGTTCGACGAAATTGCACCTTTCCGCATAAGGCATTATCATACGATTATGCGCCAGGAGATTTTTTTGTGGATCTGCTTCCTAAAATATTTTGTCCCAGACTTGACAATACTCTTGGTAAAGAAATAAGAATAGATGTGGCTTATTACGAATAAAAAATGACTTCAAACAATATTTAAGAGTATAGAACGTTTTCCATATAAAAAGATTCAAAATATGACTGCATTGGAGAAATATATTTGGATAGTAAGAACACTCTATAACAAAGGAGATAGAGGGTTGTCGCTGAAAGAACTCAACGACAAATGGATACATGACGAGAACATCAGCAATGGAGAGCCTTTGCCACGGCAAACCTTCGACCGATGGAAAGGAAACATTCTGATGATACTCGGCGTGAACATTGAATGCCGGTTAAAAGGCGGTTACCGGTATTACATCTCCAACCCTGAATGTTTGAGTGAAGGTGGGCTGGTCCGTTGGCTACTTGATACATATTCTACAGCAAATACCTTGTCGCAAAGCATTCAGTTGAAAGACAGAATTCTTGTTGAAGAAATACCATCCAACCGTAACTACTTGACAGACATCATAGAGGCGATGAAGAACAACCATGTGGTGACGCTGACATACAAGAGTTTTATACATGGCTCCTCTCATACGTTTTCTGTAGAACCTTACTGCCTAAAGATGTTCCAGAAAAGATGGTATTTATTGGCGAAGAATCTCGTTGATAACAATCTGCGTATCTATGGGCTTGACCGTTTGGAAAATTTTGAGGAAACCAAAGAGCATTTCACGATGCCCAAGAATTTTGATGCAAACACCTATTTTTCCTCATTCTATGGAATAGTAACAGACGAGACCATCCCATTGCAACGCATTGTGGTTCGGGCAAATAGACAACATCAGCATTATCTTCGTTCCCTGCCACTACATCCTACCCAGAAAGAGATATTCACCTGTAAGGACTACGCAGACTTCGAACTGACATTGCGTCCTACCTATGATTTCATCATGGAATTATTGAGTTTTGGAGCAATGATTGAAGTGATGGAACCACAATCTTTACGTCTGGCAATGAAAGGCTGGGTAAGTGACATGTGGGAGTTATATGAAAATGACTAACAAAACAGCAAAATAATATAGATATCATATACAAAGGAAACAAAGGATTTATTTTAAAGTTCGGTGACTTGGCAAAGACTCTCAGTTTGGAAGATTGGAAGACAACTTCGTTGGAAGATTTAGATTCCGACACAGAGTGGGTAGCTATAGTGACTGATGACGCAGAAGCTTATCTCAATGAAATAAATGCGATAATCACAAAAATGAAACACCCGAAGACTTGCTTTGTGATAGATTTGCATCCATGTGCCAATTACAAGCATTTACAGAAACTATGGGACAATTATATCATGACAGACAAGGAATCTGTAGGAGTACTTCTTAATTTTATACATCATCACTTGGTGAATCCAAGTAGGATAACTTTCTTCATACAAGATTTCAGAGAATACAGCGTTCCATATCCACTTGTGAGAGCTGTCTCTACTGAAATCGGGAAGAATGTCACAATTGATTCTAACGCAAAAGCTATATATTATGGTCTATGCTTCGAACTGAATTGTGAATTTGCAGATTCTTACATGAAAACGTTTAATGAAAATTTAGACGAGATGGGTGAAGATATTGGTTTGCAGTGGTCTATCCAAAACTCTACAGACAATGTTGTAGAGGTTCTATACTTGTACGAACCAAAAGTTTAATTATAAAACATATTAATTATGAACAATTTAACAAAACAACTGGCTAACTTATACGAGCCAAAATGGAATGAACTGAAACAACAGTTGGATGCTCAAAACATCAAGGTACAATCACCTTTTATGCTGGGTGTAGCATTGGAACATAACAACCAAGGAGGTTATGTTGACGAAAGTTGGTGGACTGATGCCGACTTGAAAGTTATGGTGTTCGGGCAGGAGCCTCTCAATTGGCCTATGCCAATATTGGATGATGGCTCCCAAGTACAGTCTGATGATTTCGTAGAACTATACCAACGTTTTTATTCTGACAACTATAAAGGGGAATATTTCCTTACAGATTCTGACAACCGCTTGGCTAAGAATAAGTTCTTCAGCATGGGATTCAATGGTATCATGTCGGGTATCAAAGACTTCGTTCTCGGCGAACAGTATTCCGACAAGAAAGTAGCATACCTTTGGAACAACATTTCAAAGTTGTCTGTAGGTGGACGCAATGGAGTTTGTAAAGAAATACATGAGTTAGAGGAGAAATACTTTCATGTCATCCCACAAGAGATAGAGATCTTGAAGCCCGATGTTCTCGTTTTCTTGACTGGTCCTGGCCAAAACACCTATTACAGCTACATCAAAGAGAACTTCAACGTAAAGGGTTCGCCAATGCCTTTGGCAGGAAATGATATTGACGCAGTGGCAAAACTTGACATTGAAGGCGTCAACCTTGCTTACAAGACTTACCATCCTACAGCAACCAAGGATGGAGATAGAGGCATAAAAGACGCAGAAAAATGGCAATACTATCATGCCATCTTTGATGATATGAAGGAGCATCTCGATGATATTTTCAACAATAAATAGATGAATCATTCTAAGATTATATTTCTCGATTTTGATGGTGTTTTGAACACAGAACACCATCAAAGACAATTACTGTATGAAAGGAAAGCGTGGCAAGACAAATATGGAACTTGTTTTGACCCAGAAGCCGTGAAACAACTGCAAACCATAGTAGATATGACCCATGCGGACATCGTAATAGAATCCTCATGGAAATATCTCGGTTTGGAGGCAATGCAAGACATGTGGAAAGACAGACAATTGCCAGGAAAAGTAATAGGTATAACTCCGTCTGCTATCAGTGATAACATTTTGCTCTCGACAGACTTGGATGTGTTAGATTCTTCTATGCTTCATTGTAAAGGGGCGGAAATAGCTTCGTGGCTTCATGAGAATAATATGCAAGAGGTTCCGTATGTCATTATTGATGATGAGTATGTTATATTGGAATCTCAACTTCCTCATTTCATTTTAACCAATCCCTACGATGGTCTTATAGAAGAATTGGCAATGAGAGCCATTGGTATTCTGAATCGGCAATAAAAAGCAAAATAATTTAATCTTAGTCTCGACGTGTCATAATTTGTGGGACACCATCGCCATATCTTTGCACTCAGTTAAGCAATTAAAGTTTCAAAGATATGACTAATGATAAATCAAACAAAGAGTTGGATAAATCTACTTTGCGTATTCCTACATTCAATATGATACTTCGTCAGATTCTTGTTGTTAATGCTTACGGAGACAAAAGCCTTAGCGATGAAATTCTCCTCCAAGATGAACTGTTCTACAACACCGTCAGTCAGTTGAACTTTTCAAAGGATTCAAGCGAAGTGAGACAACTGTTGTCCTATCTTCTCGAATTGACAGGAGAGCCTGATAGTTATCTGGTGGAGGAGATTCTGCTGGACTTTGTGATAGGAAAGGGATGCACGGAATGTTCGAAGACCATTTGTGAAGATGCTTTTGGCAAGCATCCTACGTTTGCCGACATGATGCGCCATCCTTGGTTTGAACACTTGATGAATCATCCTGCACAAACCGAACCCTACAATCCGCTTTCTCCATTTGTTCGCAACGACGCTTTCTACTGGCGCAATTTCCATTTTCCTCTGTTCTACCATCTTCAGGAAGATAACAGCTTGGCTTTGGAAGTGTTGGAGCATCTTGCGGCCAAAGGCGACATTCTTTCCATGGAGCGTGTGTCACTTTACTACTTCGATAAATGTCAATTTTCCAAGGCGTTTCTTTTATTTAAAGCTTTGCATGAGAAAATGCAGACAACCGAATGGTATGATTGGGCGATTAAGCAAGAAATCACTAACAAACTCGCTCATCTATATACCTATGGATTAGGTGTAGAGCAAAATCTCGACAAAGGGGCTCAATACTACAAAGAGCTTGAAAATGGTTACTGCTGGGGAAACAGAGCCCAATACCAGTTGGGAAGAATGGCAGAGAAAAGGCATAACTATATAGAAGCGATGTGGTACTATAGGAAAAATATTGATAGCCGCGAGTATGGCAAGTACAGCTTCTACAGGAGAGATAAGCCGAAAGACTTGTTTCCACTTCGATTGGAGATTGCTTTTAGACAGATGAAGAAGAAGCTCAACCCTATAGTTGACTGTCTGACACTTGCGACTTGCCAAAAATGTAACGACATGGTTCTTCAGTTGAAGGTCATGATGAATGCAATAGTCACAATTGAATGGGGTGATGGTGAAACTGAATCAGTAAAATGGAAAGTAGACGACTGGGGAGAGGTAAAGCATTCCTATCAATCGCCAGGCTATTACTGTATTACAATAAAAACAGACGAGGAGAACGTATTGACTGGATTCCATATTGTTTCTCACAAGGCAATATGCTCAATAGATGTTTCCGGCTGTAAGGGATTGACGCATCTATTGTGTCCAAATCAAATGTTGAAACAAATGTCTTTAAGCAAGACTGAATATCTCTCTGTGCTTGATGTACATGGAAATAGGCTGCAAAGAATCAACCTCAGAAAGAATCCGTTGCTTACAATCGTTGATTGTTCTAACAATCCGTTGCAAAAGATAGAAGCAGTGAAGCATCCTCCATTCAGTTTAATGTGCATAAGAAAAACAAGGCTGGGAACTAAAGCAAAAAGGAGATTTCATGAAATCGTTCGTTTGAATGCAGGTCGATTATTGAGTGAGGGCTTTGTTAACCAATTGACAGAGCCGCTTTTGCCTACGTTGCTGTTTTATATAAAGAACAGCACTTGGGAAGATGTCTTGACATGCTTGCAACAGGAAAACGAAGATTCAAAGGTAAATAATAACTTCACGGTATTGCACAGCGTCTATGTCTTACTTAAAGCATATCGTCACGTCACTCCGTGCCCATACAAAAATGGTTTTATGTGGGCGTCAGGAACATGGGTCGTTATTGCACATAAGTTTAAAACCAAAAGGACGGGGCAAATAGTAGAAAGTCAGGCTCTCGAAGAAGAGTTCTATTTGTATGAACGCCCTTGGAGTATGATTCTTGGAACACCAGTAAAAGCATGGGACAATCGCCTGCCTTTCATGATGCTTCCACAACATCCAAATGCCTACTATGCAGCCATGTGTTTATATAATATGGTGGATAATAACACTGAAATGAAGAAACATAAAATTCCTAAGATCACTTATGGAAAAGAAAGTTGCTAAAATAATTTTTCTTGACTTTGATGGTGTTCTGAATACAGAATACCATCAAAGACAATTACAGTTTGAAGGAAAAATATGGCAAGACAGGCACGGTGCAATGAGAGTCATCAACATATTGAATCAACAATAAAACTTTCAAGGAATTTTAATTTAGTTCTAACCTGTCATAAATAATGGGGCACCATAGCCATACCTTTGCACCCAATAGCGTAATTAAATTTTCAAAGATATGGCAAATGATAAGTTAAACAAAGAGTTGGTTTCTCGTATGATGGACGATGCTGCATGGAAAGAACTCTCCAAAAACTTTCCATGGACAGAACAGTTGCTTGAGAAGTATATGAACCATGTGGACTGGAAAGAAATTTCAAGAAACTACGATGTAGTGTGGACCAAAAGCCTACTTGAAAAATTCAAGCACAGACTTGACTGGCACGAATTGACATCAAACAGTAGTACACTATTGTTTACAGAAGATAACATAGAGACATTTAAGGATTGTTGGGATTGGGAAGTGCTATCAGACAAGTCTTGTATCGACATGACCCACGAACTTTTAATCAAGTATGCTGACAGATGGAATTGGGCATACATAATATATCGATATGGTGACGATTCTATTACCTACAATGAGTAATTTCTCGAAAAGTATGGAGATTATATTTCTGCATCAGAACTGGGCGGTTCTAAGCTGTGGGACAATATTATCGAACACCGCATAAAAGTGATCAAAAAAAGGAAATTCTGTCTTAAATTATTATTTTAGGTACCGATACACGACTATTGTCAAAGGAAAGCAATGCATATGGCTTTAGTTTCAAATACTCTAAAGCCACATGCATAGCTTTTATCTACCATAATGCTACTTTTCCTGCAATCCCCAAATCAATGGTTGCAGTTACCACACCAAGAGCTTTGAATACTCTTCGCATAGTAGGTATTGTTATACTATAACCTCTTTCCAAGCGAGAAATCTGCGCTCTTTTCACACCTATACGCTCACCAAGTTGTTCTTGTGTCAAGTTCTGTTCTATGCGAGCCTTCTTGATGGCTTCTCCCAAACGGTATGCATGCAATGCTTCATCCACATCACTTTCAAAAGCATCACGTTTTGGAGTGCCAACTTTCCCAAAGTGCTTGTCGAGCACATCGTCCAATGGGGTAAGATTCATTTGTGCCATAATTATTTATTTTTGAAATATTCTTTTCTTATTGCTTCTGCTTTCGCTATTTCCTTACTCGGTGTCTTTTGAGTTTTCTTAATGATGCCATGAGTGGCAATCACAAGAGTTTCTTTGTCCTTATCCCAAAAGGCAAACAAGCGATAAGCAGTTTTGTTGTATAATGTACGGAACTCTCATATTTCCGAATTTTCCAATTTCTTGAAAAGTTCTTTGTTACGTTCTCCACCCACAACACGCTTGATGTTGTAGTAAATCTTGTAAGATACCGCTTCGGGCAAACTCTCAATAAAGTCTTGTGCCTCGTCAGTCAAGACAAGTCGGAAGATATTTTGTGCCATACATTCTCAATTGGCTGTAAAGATAGGTATTATGTTTCATAAACAAGAAACAATTGGTGCTTAAATGTATCTTATAGCTCATTTTTTAACATTTTGGAACCGAATAATTACGCATAAAGAACTTACAATGGTTGGATTGGGGTAAAGCGAACATCAACTGAAAATAAAATCTAAAAAATAGATATGATTTTCGTTAATCCACTTAATTGTGTAATAAGCAAAAATTTGAAATGTAAAGTCAAATCTCCTCAATATATGGCTTATTATTTAATGACAAATATCGTACAGGCAGTAAAAAAGTATTACAAAATAAAAATCGATTCTAGAGATTTCTTAGGTTGATTTTTATGGTTTTTGAAGCGTTCGGCACCACCCTAATCTCCATTCGAGGCTTCCTTGCATTGCAAAAGGACTACATTTGAAGAGCAAATGGAGTACAGTTGGAAGACAAATGGAGTACAGTTGGAGTGCAAAAGGACTACATTTTTTTTAAAATGTAATGTTTTTTACGTAATAAAAGTTTAAGGGTCTCGGTCTATATCCACATAACACATTGAATATAAGCAGAATAACAACAAACGCTCAAAACTCACGAATTTCGAGCAAAAGATTTCGTAGTGCGCTCAACTCATAGTTTTGATCGGTTAGAAATGCAAATATTGTATTTTGGAGCAAGCTCAAAACCGTATAAAATGCAAAAAGGACAGAACCTCAAATTTGAAGTTCTGTCCTTTTACTGTTTTGAGCCTCTTGTCGGATTCGAACCAACGACCCCGAGATTACAAATCACGTGCTCTGGCCAACTGAGCTAAAGAGGCGGGTGGGCAAGCTACTTACATCGCGCCGCTACAACCAACTACCTTTGCTACGTTCCCGTCCTGGAGGATTCGAAGGGAGCTGGCCGTGTAAGACTTACCCGTCTTTTCAAAAGCGAGTGCAAAGGTAAAGTTTTTTTTTGACAATGCAAATTATTGAGCAACAAAGTTTATGTATTTAACATTTCTTTTGAACTTCATTATGTCAAAAAATGCTTATATGACAGGTATTCGGAAAAAAAGTAGTAAGTTTGCAGCAGTTTTATAAAACCCATACATTATTTAATGATAAAGATAGAAGAATTCATGCAGCTCAAGGCTTTCGCCCGAGTAGATGCACTTATGCTCACAGCCCTATGGACAGTAAGTTTCATATGCGTCACAATGATAGGGGCAGGAGTCGTGGGCAACCTCCTTGCAATGGCTACACCTTTCTTTATAGGATGGCGCACTTGCCTATTCCGCAACAACGTTTTGAGCGGACACATATCAATGAGGCGTGCCTATGCATACAGTCTGTACAACTTCATTTACGCATCGCTGGCGTTTGCACTGGTGCAGTTCCTGTACTTCAGATTTATGGACAATGGCGGCTTTGCCGGCGTACTGACCGACACGATGAAGACAATGGCACCGGTGTACGAGCAGAACGGAATCAGCCGCGCCGAACTGAAGCAGAACATCGACATGCTGGCACAGCTGACACCAATACAGTGGGCATTCATATTCATGATGCAGAACTTCTTCCTGGGAGTACTGGCAAGCCTGCCGATAGCACTGGTGTGTCGCAGAAAATAGAAACAACAAGATACAGAATAAAAGAAACGAATTAACAAGAATACAATATGGATATAACAGTCGTAATACCTCTATACAACGAGGACGAATCGCTCCCCGAACTCTATGCGTGGATTGAACGCGTGATGAACAGCAACAATTTCACCTACGAGGTGATATTCGTCAACGACGGCTCTACCGACCACTCGTGGGACGTCATAGAGCAACTGGCACGCGACCACGAGGAGGTGAAGGGCATCAAGTTCCGCCGCAACTACGGCAAGAGTCCGGCTCTGTACTGCGGATTCAAGGCTGCCCAGGGCGACGTGGTGATTACTATGGACGCCGACCTGCAGGACTCGCCCGACGAGATTCCGGGACTGTACCACATGATTATGGACGAAGGCTACGACCTCGTGTCGGGATATAAGCAGAACCGCAAGCAAGGCGACCCGCTATCGAAGACCATCCCCACAAAGCTATTCAACGCAACGGCACGCAAGGTGAGCGGCATTCACAACCTGCACGACTTCAACTGCGGACTCAAGGCTTACCGCAAAGAGGTGGTGAAGAATATCGAAGTGTACGGCGAGATGCACCGCTATATACCCTATCTGGCAAAGAACGCCGGATTCGACAAGATTGGCGAGAAGCCTGTACATCATCAGGCACGCAAGTTTGGCAAGTCGAAGTTTATGGGATGGAACCGTTTCTTCAACGGCTATCTCGACCTCATCACACTGTGGTTCCTTTCGAGTTTCGGACGCAAGCCTATGCACGTGTTCGGATTCTTGGGCACGCTGATGTTCTTCATCGGATTTCTGGCAGTGGTGGCTCTAGGCGTTGACAAGCTGTGGTGTCTGTCTAACGGGATTCCGCAGCGACTCATCACCGACTCGCCCTACTTCTTCATAGCCCTTACGATGATGATGATAGGCACACAGATGTTTCTGGCGGGATTCATCGGCGACCTCGTGAGCCGCTCGTCGCAAAACCGCAACGACTATCAGATAGAGAAGACGCTGAAATGCGAGGAATAACCGCCAACCTATGGCGATAGAAACAAAAGAAGACAATGCAAAACAAGATAACAAAAACAATCGCTGCCATGGCTGTGGCAATGTCGGCGGCATGCTCGTCAATCGACTGTCCGCTCAACAACCGCACCTACATGTCGTTGAAGCTGACGGGCAACAAGGCTGTGCTTGAGGACACGCTGACCATAGCCATACAGCGCTCGGCCGACAACCCCGAAGAGGACACTGTGCTCATCAACCGACAGACCGGACTGGACAGTCTGACCATACCTATGAGCTACTCGCGCACCGAGGACGTGTACTTCCTGACACTCGTACAGAAAGACACCCGGCTGAAGACAGTGGACACAGTATGGATAAGCAAGCAGAACGAGCAGCACTTCGAATCGATAGACTGCGCCCCGGCAGTGTTCCACACCATCGAAGGCGTAAGATTCACACAGCATGCCATCGAAGACATCAAGATAAACAACAATAAGGTTACATACAATGACCCAAAGGCGCATCTACTCATTTATATCAAGAACAGCAATAATTAGTATGCTGCTCTTGCTCGCCACTACGGCAACTGCCAAGAAGAAGCAAGCAGCGAAAGGTAAGGCCAACACGACTGTCAAGGCCGACTCAATACCATTTCTGCGAGGCGTTGCCGTGTCGGCAGACATGATCGGACTGGCAGAAATGGCACTGGGCAGTCACGGACAGTATGAAGCACAGCTGCGTGTCAATCTGAAGGACAAGTACTTCCCCGTAGTGGAAATAGGCTACGGCACTGCCGATGCCGACGAAATAACCACCGGACTGAAATACAAGACTTCAGCCCCGTATGCACGTGTGGGTATGGACTTCAACATAGCACGCAACAAGCACGACGACTACCGCATATATGTAGGCGCACGCTACGCCATGACCGACTATAAGTTTGACGTAAGCTCGGACGTGATAAAAGACCCTGTATGGGGCGATGAAGTGGAATACGGAGGCAAGGACATCAAGGCCAACTGCCACTGGCTGGAAGCGGTGTTCGGTGTAGACGCCAAGATATGGGGACCGCTGCGACTGGGATGGTCGGCACGATGGCGCAAGCGCATAGCCCACGACAACGGCACTATGGGCAACACATGGTATGTGCCGGGATTCGGCAAGCAGGCCGCCTCGAAATTGGCGGGCACGTTCAACGTAACATTTGAATTTTAAGCACTAAAAAGCACAGCTTATGAGCAAGAAGAAAATAGGATGGCGGATTGTGTTTCTGCTGTTTCTTATCATCGCAACGATCAACATCGTTCTGCAGCAACGCAACACACCCTATCAGCACGACGAAGGACAGATTTTCGGCACTTACTACCACATAACCTACCAGAACGACACGTCGCTCAACGACGATATTCTGGCAGAGCTGAAGAAGGTGGACGATGCACTGTCGATGTTCAACCGAAACTCGATAATAGCCCGCATCAACCGCGGCGAGAACGCCGAGACCAACAATATGTTCAACCGTGTGTTCAAACTGGCTGAAGAGGTATCTGCCAATACCGACGGTGCCTTCGACATAACCGTGGCACCGCTTGTCAATGCGTGGGGATTCGGATTCAAGACGGGCAACCCTCCTACCCGACACACCATCGACTCGCTGCGCGCCGCTGTGGGATACAAGACAGTGATGTTGCGCGACAACCGCATATTCAAGCAGACCCCCAAGACCATGCTCGACTTCAGCGCTATCGCCAAAGGCTACGGTTGCGACGTGGTGGCATATATGCTGGAGCGCCGTGGCATCGAGAACTATATGATTGAGATTGGCGGCGAGGTGGTGACACACGGCATCAGCGAGAAACGACTGCCCTGGAAAATCGGCGTGACCAAACCTACCGACGACTCGACGGCTGTAGACAAAGAGCTGCAGACGGTGCTGAACGTCAAGGACATGGCAATGGCTACAAGCGGCAACTACCGCAACTTCTACTATCGTGGCGGCAAGAAATATGCCCACACCATCGACCCTGCTACGGGCTATCCCGTACAGCACAACATTCTGTCGGCTACAGTGCTTGCCAAGCGATGCGCCGAAGCCGATGCCTATGCTACGGCATTCATGGTGATGGGACTCGACAAGGCTAAGAAAGTGCTTGACAAGCATCCCGAACTCATGGCATACCTGATATACAGCGACAACAAGGGACAGCTGCAGGTATGGTATTCGCCATCAATGAAGGGCAAGATTCTGAAATAAAAACTTACTTGAGTATCAAAAGCTTAACATACTGGCTATGAAGCTATACGACAGTCTGCAAGGCTCACCCCTCTTTCAAGGTCTCACCAGCGACAATCTGCTGCAAATCATCGGACAGACTAAGTTCACTTTCCGCAAGATTGCCGCTGGCGACACTATCAAGAACGAAGGCGAACAGTGCAACCGCCTTGCGCTTGTCACCTGCGGACAAGCCAAGTCGGTAACTCACGCCGACGACCGCGGATACTCGTTTGAGGAGTGCGTGGCTGCTCCTTATATGCTTCAGCCCGAATGCGTGTTCGGACTGCACACACACTACACACGCACATTCATAGCCACCAAAACGTGCGACACCGTGGAGATTGACAAAAACGACCTGATGCGCATATCCGACGAATTCATCATCTTCCGCATGAATCTCATCAACTTTATCTCGGCACTGTCGCAGAAGACCGAACGCAAACTATGGCACCCTATACCAGCCGACACACGCGGCAGAATAGTGTACTTCATCAAACAGCACTGCTCATCGCCCACCGGACCTAAAACTATGCGTATCAAGATGACACGACTGGCGCAAGAGACGGGAACGGGCAGACGTGCCGTGTCGGAAGCACTCAATGCAATGCAAGACGAAAAACTGCTAACATTCAGCCGAGGGATAATTGAAATACCGCATATCGAAGCGCTAACATAATATAAGTTAAAAACCCCTACTACAATATTTGCATCTGTAATATTTTCCGTAAATTTGCATACTGATACATCACACAGATTTTTAGGATTTAGTATGTTGGAAAATAACACAAATACTCCGGAGAGAAAGAATCCATTCTTTGAACCTTACAACACCCCGCACGATACAGTTCCATTCAACCGCATCAAGACTTCTGACTACGAGGAAGCCTTCATGGAGGGCATCCGTCGCGACAACGAGGCTATCGAAAAACTCGTGAACGACCCCGAACCTCCTACATTCGAAAACACCATAGTGCGCGTTGACAATGAGAACGGCGAGGGATATTACGACCTGCTTTCACGCGTGTCGACTGTATTCTCGTGCATGCTCAGCGCCGAGACATGCGACGAGTTGGACCAGCTGGCGCAAAAACTCAGCCCTATTCTGACAAAGCACGCCAACGACGTGAAGCTCAACCGACGCCTCTTTGAGCGCATCAAGCACGTATATGAGCACCATCGCGAGCTGACCGCCGAGGAGCAGATGCTGCTCGACAACTGCTACGACGGATTCGTACGCAGCGGTGCACTGCTCGACGACGAGGGCAAGGAGCACCTGCGCAAGCTCACCGAGGAGGCAGGCATGCTGTCGCTGCAGTTCTCGCAAAACCTGCTGAAAGAGAACAAGGCATTCACACTAAACATAACCGACGAGGCACAGCTCGACGGTCTGCCCGAAACAGCTCGCGAGGCTGCCGCTCTTGCTGCCAAGGAGGCCGACAAGAAAGGATGGCTTTTCACTCTCGACTATCCCAGCTTCTCGCCATTCATGACCTACAGCACCCAGCGCGAACTGCGCAAGCAGCTGTATATGGCACGCAACACCGAGGGAACTCACGACAACAGTGAGAACAACCTCGAAATATGCAAGCGACTCATCAATCTGCGCAGAGAGATAGCCCAGCTTCTGGGCTACGAAACTTTTGCCGACTATGTGCTCGTTCATCGCATGGCATCGAACGTGGGCAATGTCTACAAACTGCTCGACGACCTGATTGATGCCTACAAGCCTACTGCCATTGAGGAGGTGAAGGCAATAGAGCGCGAGGCAAAGAATGCTGAGGGCGACGGATTCGAACTCGAACCGTGGGACTTCGGCTACTATTCGCACAAGCTACAGATGCGCGAGTTCAACCTCGATGCAGAGATGCTGCGCCCCTACTTCGAACTGTCGAAGGTGATTGAGGGAGTGTTCGGACTAGCCACACGCCTCTACGGCATCACATTCAAGGAGAACAAGGACATTCAGGTGTATCATCCAGACGTGAAGGCTTACGAAGTGTTCGACAAGGACGGCTCGTATCTGGCTGTGTTCTACGCCGACTTCCATCCGCGTAAGGGCAAGCAGGGCGGTGCATGGATGACCGAATTCCAGGGTCAGTGGATTGACCGCAATGGCGTGAACGTACGTCCGCACGTTAGTGTGGTGATGAATCTGACAAAACCTACTGCCGAGAAGCCGGCTCTGCTGACACTGGGCGAGGTGGAGACATTCCTGCACGAATTCGGTCACTCGCTTCACGGCATGTTTGCCAACACCCGATTCGAGAGCCTCAGCGGCACCAACGTATGGTGGGACTTCGTAGAGCTGCCGTCGCAGTTTATGGAGAACTACGCTGTGGAAAAGGAATTCCTGCGCACATTCGCATTCCACTATCAGACGGGCGAACCGATGCCCGACGAACTGATAGAGCGCATCGTGAAGAGCCGCAACTTCATGGCTGCATACGCATGTATGCGTCAGGTGAGCTTCGGACTGCTCGATATGGCTTACTATACAAAGAAGGAAGAGTTCACCGACGACATCATACCGTTTGAGAAGCAGGCTTGGGCAAAGGCTCAGGTGATGAAGCAGTTGCCCGACACGTGCATGACCACACAGTTCTCGCACATCATGGCGGGCGGATATGCCGCCGGCTACTACAGCTACAAATGGGCGGAGGTACTCGATGCCGATGCCTTCAGCGTGTTCAAGCACAACGGCATCTTCGACCAAAAGACAGCACAGAGCTTCCGCGACAACATACTCTCGAAGGGTGGCACCGAACACCCGATGACACTCTACAAGCGCTTCCGCGGACAAGAACCAACAATAGAAGCATTACTCGAACGCAATGGAATCAAAAGACAATAAAGACAAACAACTCCGTCTCGACCTGCGCTACCTACGCATGGCACGCATATGGGCAGAAAACAGCTACTGCCAGCGACGCAAGGTGGGCGCACTCGTCGTGAATGAGAAAATGATAATAAGCGACGGCTACAACGGCACGCCAAGCGGATTTGAAAACGTATGCGAGGACGAGATGAACGTAACGAAGCCTTATGTTCTGCACGCTGAAGCCAACGCCATAACAAAACTGGCACGCAGCTCGAACAACAGCGACGGAGCTACGCTCTACGTCACTGCTTCGCCATGCATAGAATGCGCCAAACTGATAATTCAGGCAGGCATCAAACGCGTGATATATGGCGAGCAATACCGTCTGACCGACGGCATCGACCTGCTGAAAAGAGCCAATATAGAAGTTAAATATCTAAATCCGGACGATTATGAACATGAAAACGTCTAACCGGTTTATGCCGCTGATAATGGCAATGTGCGTTGTCATCGGTATATTGATTGGCACATTCTATGCCAACCACTTCTCGGGCAACCGACTGAACATCATCAATTCTGGTTCTAACAGACTGACCAATCTGCTCCACCTCATCGAAGACCAGTATGTGGACAAGGTGAATATCGACTCGCTTGTCGACCAAGCCATTCCGCAGATTCTGTCCGACCTCGACCCGCACTCTGTATATATCAGCGCCAAGGATGCACAGGCTGTGGCCGACGATTTGAAGGGTTCGTTCTCGGGTGTGGGCATTGAGTTCACTATACGCAAGGACACCATACGCGTACAGAACGTGGTGCAGAACGGTCCGGCAAAGAAGGCTGGCATCCTGGCTGGCGACAAGATTGTGAGTGTTGACGGCAAACCGTTTGTGGGCAAGATTGTGACGCAGGAGGAAGCCATGCGCCGACTGAAGGGTCCGAAGGACACGAAGGTGAAAATCGGTGTGATACGCTACGCACAGAAGGGCGTGAAATACTTCACCGTGACACGTGGCGACATTCCACAGAAAAGCATCTCGGCTACATACATGATCGACGAGAACACCGGATATATCAAGGTGAAGAGTTTCGGCGAGACCACTTATCCAGAAATGCTCATCGCCCTGGCTCAGCTGTCGCAGAAGGGATTCAACAATCTCATCATCGACCTGCGCGACAACACAGGCGGATATATGAACTCGGCAGTGCAGATGGCTAATGAGTTCTTGCCAAAGAACAAACTGATAGTATACATGCAGGGACGCAAGTCGCCACGTCAGGACTTCCGCTCTGACGGCCACGGCTCTTACCAGAAGATACCACTCGTAGTTCTTATCAACGAGGGTTCGGCATCGGCTTCCGAGATTTTCGCCGGAGCCATGCAGGACAACGACCGCGCCACCATCATCGGACGCCGCTCGTTTGGCAAGGGACTGGTGCAGCAGCAGCTCGGTTTCCCCGACGGCTCTATGATACGACTCACCATCGCACGCTACTATACTCCGTCGGGGCGCTGCATACAGAAGCCTTTCGTAGCCGGTGACAACAAGGACTACGAGGAAGACATACTGGCACGCTACCAGCACGGCGAGTTCTTCTCGCAAGACAGCATCAAGCACCACGGACCGGCTTATCACACAAGCATCGGACGCACGGTATATGGCGGTGGCGGCATCACGCCCGACATCTTCATACCGGAAGACACTCTGGGTATGACATCGTACTACAAGACGGCTGCAATGACCGGACTCATACTGCAATTCGCCTATACTTACACCGACAACAACCGTCTGAAGCTGAACAACTTCCACGAAATGATGGACATGGTGAAGTATCTCGATACGCAGAACCTCGTTGACAAGTTTGCTACGTATGCTGACAAGAACGGACTGAAGCACCGCAACCTGATGATACGCAAATCGTACAACCTGCTCAATCGCTACCTCAACTCGCGCGTGATATACAACATGCTCGACGAACAGGCACTGACACAATATCTCAACCTTGACGACCCGACCGTGACAACGGCTCTCCAGGTGTTCAAGAACAAGGCTGCGTTCCCCCAAAAGCCCATCAAGAAGAACAAGAAATGATAACCAAACTACAACTCAGAAAAGAGATTAAAAACAACAAACGACAATTCACCAGCCAGCAGCTGCATGAATTGTCGTTTGCTGTTATTACGCGTCTACTCACACACCCTCGTGTAAAGTCTGCCAAAACCATTATGCTCTACCATTCACTGCCCGACGAGGTGGACACCCACACCATCGTCGACTCGCTACTGACGAGCGGCAAGACCATCCTGCTGCCACGTGTCACGGGCGAAGGCACTATGGAGTTGCACCGCTACAATGGTCCGAAAGACATGCAGGTGGGTGCCTACGGCATCATGGAACCTACGGGAGAAGTGTACACCGACTATTCCAATATCGACCTGGCCGTAGTGCCTGGCGTGGCTTTCGACCATGACGGCAACCGTATGGGCCGTGGCAAAGGCTATTACGACCGCTTCCTGCCACTCATACCCGATACATATAAAATAGGTGTTTGCTTCCCGTTTCAAATGATAACGTCCATCCCGGCCGAAGAACACGACATCAGGATGGACGAAATCATCACTTCAAAATAAGTATTTCAGACTATTACTTCTGCGATACGCGCACATCGGTAATCTTGCTCTTGAACGAGCCTGCCTTGGCAAGCGGAAAGACGAGTGTGCGCTGATAGTGCATGCGGGTCTGCGGATTGTACATCACGGGCTGCCAAGCGTTCTTGTCGCCGTTCTGGAAAGTAGTACGATCGGAAGCTTTCATAGCGTAGATGGTGAGCGGACCGAGTTCTTCCTTCAACTTGCCGTCTACGTAAAGGCATGTCTTGGTGTTGTCGCCGGTTATCGAAATGCTCACCTTCTTGCCCTCGGGCACCTTATAGTTGAACTTGTTGAGATAGCCCTCGCGTGCAAATCCCAACTTGCCCTCTTCGGGGTCGGCAATATAGAATGTGGCGTTGTCAGACTCAAACAGCACTGTACCCTTTTCTTCGGCAGCGCCCTCAATGTTGAAGTCGACACGATAGCCATAGCCCACCTCTGTTTCGCCAGTGGTCTGACCAGGTTGCAGCTGTGCAATACTGAGCGTCTTGCCCTTTGCCCATCGTGCAGCCTCATTGACGCCCGGAGCCTCGCTGAGCTGATGGCGAAGAGTGTCGAACTCGGCATAAGGCATTGAGGTTTCGGCTCCACGCCAGAACTTAACAGCGAGAGTCTGCAATGCCGGATAGAGACGGTCGTGAATGTCCTTCACACTGATGCCATTGCCTGCATGGTCGTTCCACACGGCAAACATACCGCCAAGAATAGCAGGATCGTGCTCGTCAAACTTCTCGTTGCCTATCTGTGCCGGTGTCCACTTGTCGTAGAGATGTTCACAGTTGAGATAGTCGTAATAATAACCTGCAGCCGGAACGATGTAAGTAAGTCCGTCGGGGATGCTGATGAGCTTATAGCCCTGTCGCTTCATCTCCTTCGGGTCGGCATAGCCGTTGTACCAGCAACTCATTATCACATTGTCCGACTTCACCTTGGTGTCGCCGTTGGCGTGAGTAAGCGCTCCCCATACGGCAGCCTGCTTGCCGAATGACTCTACATATTTAATATAACGGTCGGTGAAGTAGCGGAACTTCTCGACAACTTCCTTCTTTGCATTTGAGTATTCGTCGGTACCAATATGCACCACCTTGCCGCGGAACACGGGGTTCTTGCCCTCAAGATACTCCTTGAAGAGTCCGTCAAGAAACTTATATGTCTCAGGATTAAAGAGGTCGAGATGGTCCATGCCATATTCCTTCGAACCTATTTCGGGCTTATAGTGGGTGAAAGCCAATGTATGAGCAGGCACATCAATCTCTGGGATGATATTGACACCATACTGCTCGGCAAGTTTCTGAAGGTCGATGAATTCCTTCTTGGTGTACGAGCCGTCGCGCGCTGTCAGTCCAGGATAAGTATCGCATTCCAATCGGAATGCAGCCTGGGTCTTGTCCCAATCGCCATCGAAGAACTGACGGAAACCGTTGTCGTTGAGATGAATTTGCAGGGTGTTCATCTTATAGTAAGCCATGGTCTTGACGAGCGAACGCAGATAGTCCATCGGGATGAACTTGCGACCGCAATCCATCATAAATCCACGCAGTCCATACTCAGGCGAGTCAACTACAGTACCCTTGGGCAGTGTGCCGCCATTGGATTTGTTCTGCTCTGCCATCTGCAGCACAGTACGTGTGCCCCACTTCAGTCCTTTGACCGTAGCAGCGCTGACTGTAGTAACGTCGCCGATACTGATGCGGTAGCCTTCCTGGCCAAGTGCCTTGTCTGCCTTGAGCACAAGTACAATATCGCCCTTCGACGGCTTACCGTTCTTCAATGTGAGCTGAGTCCCCATCAAACTGCCATAGTCGACAGCAAACATCTGGCCTACTTCGGCGGCAGCCTTGCCACCCTTTACGACATACTTGCCCGAAACGGTCATCTGACCCTCGGCACCGTGCCATTCCTTCAGTTCGGGAACTACAAAAGGTTTAGGATTCACTCCAGCCCATGCCAGAGCCGATGTCGCGCAGAGACATAATGTAAGCACTATGCTCTTGGCGCTGAAAAAGATTTTTCTCATATTATTGTTTTAGTTGACGTTGTTTCAGTTATTAACATTCTTATTTAGGTTGCGCATAGAACAGCCCTATTCATTCTCTTCAAGTATTCTTTTAGTCATATTTTCCACACCTGTCCATCCCGTAATGGATTTTTTTAGCTTTCCATCTGTACCATATATAAGATAATGTGGGATGACATTCTTATAGCCAGGAATCTGCATTTTTCCCCAATCTTCCTTAGTGAAGATGTAATGCTCGCCATGGTGCTTGCGTTTCATTTCGAGAAATCCCTCGGTAGAAGAAGAATTGTCTGTGATGTAAATAAACACAACTCCTTGCGCCTCCAAGTCAGCCTTAACACTTTCCATCTCTTTAATTCCGGTGTTGCAGGGGCCGCACCAAGTTGCCCAAAAATCCACAAACACTCTTTTGCCTGGATGGCGTGCAACGATCTGCTGAAGATAGGTTTGGGGCTCGCCCTGTGGTTTCCAAAGCGAATCTGCAACAGTAAGCGGAGCCAACTGAGCTTGCAGTTCACGAATAGGCACTTGGTATTCTACTGGAAGACGATTAATTTCTTCTGCTGCGATGGGTTGGATAGCTTTCACCCGCGCCACCAAAGCATTGGCTGCATCAAGCTGCTCAAGCCATTTGCCCATCACTGACGACTGCAGGTCGTTGGCAATCAAGTAGGGTTTGTATTTGTCGCTGGAACAGACGTAGGCCGTATGTAACGTGTGTGGAAAGAGCAATTGTGAGGCATGAGGGTCGCGCAACTCCATTTGCTTATCGGGAGCAGCCATTTGCACCGAGTCGAGAGGATTTGGCGCGAGAGTGTTGACAAATGAGAATGAAGCGCATTTGTCGAGATAGGCAGTCTCGCTAACCAGTTGCATATACTCGCGTTCGCCCTCCGAGAGGGGAAGAGAGGCGTAGTGGGCAAGTCGCTTCTGATGACTATTCCACACCGATTGGCGAAACTCGGTGTAGCTTTGACGGTGAGCTTCTTCGATGGCATCAACAGTAAAGGCATAGGTTTCATCGCGTACCTCGCCCAAGAGAGAATCGAGACAGAGCAGCGACGACAATCCTCCACTTATGTGCAAGACCTTGTTCTTCTCTTGGTTTTCAGCAGCATCGTATTGGGAGGTTGCCACTTGGTGTAAGTCGTAATCGATGGTGACGGTATCACCAGGACAAAGCGGAAACATAAAATTATGGTCTACCACCGAGAAATTCACCTGTGTAGGATAAGCCAAATCGTACTTCATGCTGAAGAAACCACATGAATCCTTTATCTCTGGGAACGGATTATTCTTGATATTGCTGCTTCCGCTCGTTACAGCCAAGACGTATTGGCCTTGCGAAACACCATGAACGCACCCCTGTATGACAGCGGGAGCATAACGATGAGGCCAATTGGGTAAGGCTCCCATGAGGCGATGCTTTGTCTGACGCGCTTGGCCCAAAGAGCAAAAGGCAATGAAACCAGTTAAGAGAAATAGCCATACTTTGGATTTCATATTGAATTGAATTGAATTGACTTAATTTTGCAACACTTATTTATTTGATTTTTGTCATGCGAGAAGATTCATTTGACTAAGTGTTGTAATAGGAATCAAACAATCTTCAAAAGGTATGGCAAAGATAATGCATTTTTTCCAATCAATAATGGTTTTGCAGTAAAAACCTTAAGGAGGTTTGTATGGACACTTGTAAGGTTACTCATTCTATGCCCTCTTCTTTGCAAAATTATATAAAATAGAAGTCTATCTGAAAACTTTTGAGTAACTTTGCACAGATTTTGCTATACTGTATTAGCGTACAACCAACAGTACGCCACACATTATTATATAATATGAACAAGAGATCCAATACATCGATACAAATGATTGCCGACTACGACGGCGACATAAAGAACCTGCTCAATGTGGAATTTGAGGGTACACTCCCCGTACTTGCCACTCGCAATGTAGTGATATTTCCGGGAGTAATATGCCCCGTCATTGTAGGACGCAAGCAAAGTCTGAAGTTGCTCAAAGACATCAGCAAAGAGCGCGACGCCGTGTTTGCTGTGTTCTGCCAGAAGGACCCTAACGTGGAACTGCCCGGCGAAGGCGACCTCATAGAATACGGCGTATATGCCAAACTGGTCAAGGTGCTCGAAATGCCAGGACCAGGCAACAACGTGACAGCCATAATACAGGGACTGGGACGATGCCACCTCGACAAACTCGTCAGCAACAAACCGATGATTCTCGGCAAGGTTAGCCCCGCTATGGAGGAAATGCCCGACGAGAACGACACAGAGTTCAAGACCGCAATGGACGACCTGCGCTCCAATACTGTGAAGTACATACAGATGAACGAGGAGCTGCCCGATGAGTCGCAGTTTGCACTGAGCAACATCTCTAACGACGTGATTGCTGCCGACTTCGTGTGCTCAAACCTGCCATTCAGCCTTGAAGACAAGATTTCGCTCATCACCACATCAAGTATCAAGGAGCGCGTCATCGGCGTGCTGCGCGTGATGCACAAGGAAATGCAGCTGCTCGAACTCAAGCAGAACATACGCTCGAAGACTCGCGAAGACCTCGACGAGCAGCAGCGTGAGTACTTCCTGCAGCAGCAGATTAAGAATATCAAGGAGGAATTGGGCAACGGTGAGGGTTCGCCCGAGCGCAAGGAACTGGAAGAGAAAGCCAAGACAAAGCTCTGGAGCGACGATGTGCAGAAGGTGTTCCGCAAGGAACTCGACAAGCTCGATATGCTCAATCCGCAAAGCCCCGACTACAGCATTCAGTTCAACTATCTGCAGACGATGATCAACCTGCCTTGGGGCGAATACACCAAGGACGACCTTGACCTGAAGCGTGCACAGCGCATACTCAACCGCGACCATTACGGAATGGAGAAGGTGAAGGAACGCATACTCGAATATATGGCTGTACTGAAGCTCAGAGGCGACCTTAAGTCGCCCATCATCTGCCTCTACGGACCTCCGGGAGTGGGCAAGACATCGCTCGGAAAGTCGATTGCAGCAGCCATGAAGCGCAAGTATGTACGCATGTCGCTCGGCGGACTCCACGACGAGAGCGAGATTCGCGGACACCGTCGCACATACATTGGTGCAATGCCCGGACGTATCATCAAGAACATACAGAAGGCAGGTTCGTCAAACCCCGTGTTCATTCTCGACGAGATTGACAAGGTGACACAGAACACCGTCAACGGTGACCCGTCATCGGCATTGCTTGAGGTGCTCGACCCCGAACAGAACAATGCTTTCCACGACAACTATCTCGACATTGACTACGACCTCTCGAAGGTGCTCTTCATCGCCACAGCCAACGACCTCGGCAGCATACCTAAGCCGCTGCTCGACCGTATGGAACTGATTGAGGTGAGCGGATATATCACTGAGGAGAAGATAGAGATAGCCAAGCGCCACCTCATTCCGCGCGAGATTGACAACTGCGGACTGGCTGCCAAAGAGGATAAGCCGACATTCAACAAGGCTGCCATAGAGAAGATAATCGAACAGTACACACGCGAGAGCGGTGTTCGACAGCTTGAAAAGCAGACAAACAAGGCTCTGCGCAAGCTGGCATATCGCAAGGCACTCGACGGACAACTGCCATATGAGAAGATTACCCCCAATGAGATTGAGGACCTGCTCGGCAAACCACCGTTCTATCGCGACATCTATCAGGGCAACGATTACGCCGGCGTAGTGACCGGACTGGCATGGACCAGCGTAGGCGGCGAGATTCTCTTCATAGAGACTTCGCTCAGCAAGGGCAAAGCTGGCAAACTCACTCTCACCGGTAACCTCGGCGACGTGATGAAGGAGTCGGCTGTGATAGCCCTCGAATATGTAAAGGCACACATCGACACTTTGGGCGTCGACTACCGCATATTCGACAACTGGAACATCCACATCCACGTACCCGAAGGTGCTACACCAAAGGACGGACCGTCGGCTGGTATTACAATTGCCACCTCTATAGCCTCAGCTCTTACACAGCGCAAAGTACGCAAGAACACTGCTATGACCGGTGAGATAACGCTGCGTGGCAAAGTGCTGCCAGTAGGCGGCATCAAGGAGAAGATACTCGCTGCCAAGCGCGCCGGAATCACCGACATCGTTATGTGTCGCGACAACCGCAAGGACATTGAGGAAATACCCGAAATCTACCGCAAGGGAGTGCAGTTCCATTATGTCGAGAACGTACAGGACGTATGGCAATTTGCACTCACCGACACACTGGTTGACAACCCGGTAAGCTTTAAGATTGACGAAGAAAAGAAAGAAGACAAATGACATTTGAACTACAACATACCGACCCGTGCAGCGACGCACGTACCGGACTCATCACCACCGACCACGGACAGATAAAGACTCCTATCTTTATGCCCGTGGGCACTGTTGGCTCGGTCAAGGGTGTACACTTTCAGGAGCTGCGCGAGCAGGTGAAGGCACAGATAATACTGGGCAACACCTACCACCTGTACCTCCGTCCCGGACTTGACACACTGCGCAAGGCTGGCGGACTGCATAAGTTCAACACATGGGACCGCCCGATTCTTACCGACTCGGGTGGCTTTCAGGTATTCTCTCTCACCGGCATACGCAAGCTGCGTGAGGAGGGATGCGAGTTCCGCTCACATATCGACGGCTCAAAGCATATATTCACTCCCGAGAGCGTGATGGACACTGAGCGCATTATCGGAGCCGACATCATGATGGCATTCGACGAGTGCCCTCCCGGAGAAAGCGACTACGAGTATGCACGCAAGAGTCTGCAACTCACACAGCGTTGGCTCGACCGCTGCTTCAAGCGCTTCAACGAGACCGAACCGATCTACGGTCACAAGCAGAGCCTCTTCCCTATCGTGCAGGGATGCAAGTATAAAGACCTGCGTCGTGAGGCTGCCAAGTATGTAGCCGACAAGGGTGCCGACGGCAATGCTATCGGCGGACTGGCTGTAGGTGAACCAACTGAGGTAATGTACGAAATGATTGAGGTTGTAAACGAGATTCTGCCAAAGGACCGTCCACGCTATCTCATGGGTGTAGGTACACCGCAGAACATTCTCGAAGCCATTGAACGCGGAGTGGATATGTTCGACTGCGTTATGCCTACCCGCAACGGACGCAACGCTATGCTATTCACCTACAACGGCACAATGAACATGCGCAACAAGAAATGGGAGAACGACTTCTCGCCCATCGACCCAGAAGGATGCGACATCGATCGTCTCCACTCAAAGGCTTATCTGCACCACCTCTTCAAGGCTCAGGAACTCCTGGCCATGCAGATAGCAAGCATTCACAATCTCGCCTTCTATCTGCGACTCGTCACCGACGCACGCCAGCACATCGAGCAGGGCGACTTCGTACAGTGGAAACGCAGTGTCATAGACAATCTCGGAAGAAGAATTTAGTTTTAGTAGGATGAAAAGAAAGAACATAAGGCGGATGCGCCACCTGCTGCATGCAACACGGTGGATGCACAAGCACACACGATGGATGCGCAGAGCAGCTATGTGGATTGCACACAAGCTGAGATTTCTGCGTGTGCTCGGCGTGCTCAATCCGCTGCGATACATCAAGACACTCGATTGGTATATAATACGCAAATTCATCGGAACGTACATCTACTCCATTGCGCTCATCATATCAATCAGTATCGTATTCGACGTCAACGAGAACCTCTCGAAGTTCACGCAATATCATGCGCCATTCAAGGCTATAGTATTCGACTACTATGCCAACTTCGTTCCATACTTCGCCAACTTGTTCAGTCCGCTGTTCGTGTTCATTGCCGTGATTTTCTTCACGTCAAAACTGGCGTCCAACTCCGAGATTATCTCTATGCTCGCAGCCGGTGTGTCGTTCAAGCGACTAATGCGACCATACATGATTTCGTGTGTGCTCATCTCCTCGCTATCCTTCTTCCTTGCATCCTACGTCATTCCGCACGGCACCATCGTCAAGCAGAACTTTGAGTCGATGTACAAGAACAAAAGGCTCAACACCTCGGCAGACAACGTAATGCTGCAAGTAGACCGTGGAGTGATTGCCTACATTCAGCACTACGACAACAACTACAAGAAGGGCTACGGATTCTCGCTCGACAAGTTTGAGAACAAGAAACTCGTCAGCCACCTCACAGCTATGGAGGCACAGTATGACACTATCAGCGACTCCAAATATCACTGGACTGTAAGCAACTGGAAGATACGCGAAATGCGCGGACTAAAGGAACACATCACCAGTGGTTCAAAGCTCGACACCATGATTGTCATGGAACCTACCGACTTGGTATATTCAAAGGGGCAGCAGGAAACATTCACATCGCCAGAGCTGAAGGAGTACATCTCCAAACAGATTGACCGAGGCAGTAGCAATGTAGTACAGTATCAGGTGGAGTATCACAAGCGTATTGCCGCTTCGTTCGCCTCGTTCATCCTCACTATCATCGGTGTATCACTTTCGTCGCGAAAGCGCAAGGGAGGTATGGGTATGTATCTCGGCATTGGTCTGGCACTCAGCTTCGGCTATATTCTCTTGCAGACCGTGTCATCAACATTTGCCATCAACGCAGGCATGCCACCTATGCTGGCTGCGTGGATACCAAACATCACATTCGCCATTGTAGCATACTTCTGCTATAGAAAGGCACCCAATTAAAATGTTGAATTAGGAATGTGGAGTGTTGAATTGTCGGCTTTGCCGATTACAAATTAAACAATGTTGATTTAATTAATTGCCACTCAACACTCCACATTTCAAATTCAACATTGCGGTCATACCGCAACTATTCAACATTCAACACTCAACACTCAACATTTCTAACAATGTATTTCGACGAAACACAACTCAACGATCATGTGCTTGATGCACTATACGACATGCGCTTTGACGTATGTACTCCCATACAGGAACAATGTATTCCGCCAATACTCGAAGGTCGCGACCTTTTGGGCGTAGCTCAGACAGGTACAGGCAAGACCGCTGCCTATCTGCTGCCTATTCTCTCGCGTCTTGACGACGGTGGATTCCCCAAGGACGCTATCAACTGTGTCATAATGAGCCCGACACGAGAGCTGGCACAACAGATTGACCAGGCCATGCAGGGCTTCGGCTATTATCTCGACGGCGTTAGCAGCGTGGCTGTATATGGAGGCAACGACGGCAACCGCTACGATCAGGAACTCAAGAGTTTCCAGATGGGTGCCGACGTAGTAATTGCCACTCCCGGACGTCTCATCAGCCATATCTCACTCGGTTCAGCCGACCTCAGCCGCGTAAGCTTCTTCGTCCTCGACGAGGCAGACCGCATGCTCGACATGGGATTCTCTGAAGACATAAAGATGATTGCAAGCAAGTTGCCCCCTACTTGCCAGACCATCATGTTCTCGGCCACTATGCCCGAGAAGATTGAAGAACTCGCCAAGACTCTGCTCAAGAATCCCGTAGAAGTGAAGATAGCAGTAAGCAAGCCTGCCGAAAAAATCAAGCAGACCGCCTACGTTTGCTACGAAACACAGAAGATTGGCATCATCAAGGACCTCTTCCGCAAGGGCGACCTCAACCGTGTCATCATTTTCTCTGGCAAGAAGCAGAAGGTGAAGGCCATCAACCGCACTCTGCAGCAGATGAAGATAAATTCGGGTGAGATGCACTCCGACCTTGAGCAGGCTGAACGCGACGAAATCCTGTATAAGTTCAAGACCGGACAGATCGACGTACTCGTAGCCACCGATATCGTAGCACGTGGCATTGACATCGACGATATTGCTATGGTCATCAACTTCGATGTACCCCACGACCCAGAAGACTATGTTCACCGCATCGGACGTACAGCACGTGCCGAGCGCGACGGTGTTGCCATCACCTTCGTAAGCGACGACGAAATCTACAGCTTTAAGCAGATAGAGAAGTTCCTCGACCGTGAAGTTGAAAAGGTGGCATTGCCTGAAGGATTGGGCGAAGCACCCGACTATAACGCTCCGCGAGGCAAAGGCAAGTCCGACCGCAACAGCCGTGGCCGTGGTCGAGGCAAGAAGCCGACAACTGACAAGCAGGCTGCTGACGGCGAAAAGAAACCACGCAACAACCACCGACGCAAACCACAGAATGCCGACAACAACGTCGAGCAGCCCGCTAACACCACAACCGGCAACGCTGAGCAGACTACTGTTGACAACACCCAACAGCCAGACAACTCGACTACCGTCAATGTCCAAACCGACGGTGAGAAGAAGCCGCGCAACAAGCGCAACCGCAAGCCACGCCGCCGACAAGAGAACGGAGAAACAACTGGCGAGCAAAATAACTCAAACGAGCAGAAGACAGACAAGGAACAGAAGCCGCGCAACGAAAAGAAAACTCGTGGCGAACAAAAAACTCGTGGCGAGCAGAAGTCAGACAACGAACATAAGTCAAATAACGACAGAAAGCCAAACAACCGTAAGCGTCAGAACACCGAACAGAAGTCTGAAGGCGAACAGAAGTCACGCCGACAGCAACAGCGCCGCAACAGCCGTAAGCCTAATACTCCAAAGGCAGAGCCTACGCCAAACGTGCCCGCTGTCAAGCAAACAAGTGCTATCACAAAGATTCTGACAAAACCTATCAGCTGGCTAAAGTCGCTCGGCAAAAAGAAAGACTAAAGCATAGTAGATACGAAATAATAAAGCATAGTAGATACAATACTCCCAACGGGGCAGAACTCCACACACCGGAATTCTGCCCCGTTTTTGAATATTATCATCACTATGTCATTCTTCATAACATGCCGAACCCCATAAAATCGTACAGAATTAATGCTTTTATCAAAATAAACTCGTAACTTTGCACCGTTTAAACAAATTGTACGCGTCCATAGGTAGAAGCTATGTAGGTTTATAGGGCTTTGCAGCTCGTATTTTATGAGTTCTGACACAGCTTCAAACTATGCGTTTTCATAGGAAATCATAGAAATAGAGAGAATGAGATTTGCAGTTATAGCAGCAGGCGAAGGTAGCCGTCTGGCGCAGGAAGGCGTCGAGCAGCCCAAACCGCTGGTACCCGTATGCGGCGAGCCCATGATTGAACGCTTGCTGCGCATATTCGTCGACTGCGGTGCGACGGAAATAGTGGTAATCGTCAACGAATGGAGCACAGCAGTGCGCGAACATATTGAGAGCCTCGCTCTACCTGTGCCACTGCGCCTTGTAGTGAAGACCACACCAAGTTCAATGCACAGCTTGCATGCACTTTCGCCATATCTGCGTGGCGAACGTTTTTGTCTTACAACGGTAGATACTATCTTCCGCGAAGCAGAATTCAAGAAATATATTCGCCACTTTGCTGCCACTACCGATATTGACGGATGTATGGCTGTCACACCATTTGTTGATGACGAGAAGCCATTGTGGGTAGGCGTTGAGCAACAGGTGGATGCCGACGGTGCAAGCATTCTCGACAAGCAAGGCTCTCACCGCATGCCTCGCGTCACTGGTTTCCACGACAGCCAGGAGCAGGGCGACTATCTTATATCAGGCGGTATTTACTGTCTGGGCGACCGTGCTCTCGACGTACTCGACCATTGTATGGAGAAGGGCATGAGCCGTATGCGCAACTTCCAGCGTCAGCTCGTAGCCGAGGGGTTGAAACTCGAAGCTTATCCTATTAACAAGATTCTCGATGTCGACCATCGTGACGACATTGCCAAGGCTGAAGCTTTCCTTCGTCCGCTCGAAGGCAAGAAACTCGTAGGCGTATGCCGCGGCAATGAGTATTCGCCCAACTGTGTCGACAACGACGCAGCTATCATGCACGCCGTTAAGGACAATCTGGAATTGCTCGGTGCCGAGGTAGAGATGTACAACGAGAAGGACTTCTACACCAAGGCAGAAACTATAGACGCAGCCCTCCAACGTGCTGCCGACAATGGCATAATAGACAGCAATGAAGCCATTGCCAATGAGCATGCCGATGCTTTCTTCAGCATGGCTCGCAGCAAGCGCGCACTCAACGCCCTCGACCGTATTGAGAAGAACGGCACTCCCGTAGTGAACAGCAGCGACGGCATCGACCGTTGCATACGCCGTACCATGACAGAGATGTTCATTGAGGGCGGTGTGGCTTATCCAGAAAGCCGTATCATCGAAAAGGGCAATTCTATGTCTGACGGTATCGACTATCCTCTGTGGCTGAAACGTGGCGACGGATGTGCCCAGCAGAAGGAGGACACATGCTACGTGCAGTCGAAGGACGAGGCAGAGAAACTTCTGAACGACTTCTGGCAGCGTGGCGTAGAGTCGGTAGTGGTAAACGAGCACCTCAAAGGCGACCTTATCAAGTTCTACGGTGTTGAGGGCACCGACTTCTTCTACTGGTTCTATCCTTCTAAATGCGGCCACCGCTCTAAGTTCGGCCTTGAGGTAATCAACGGCGACGCACGCGGCATTCTCTTCGACACCGACGCCCTTAAACATGAAGCCGACAAGGCAGCACTGATGCTTGGCGTGCCAGTATATGGCGGCGACTGCGTTATTGGCGACGACGGTTCGATAAAGATTATCGACTTCAACGACTGGCCAAGCTTTGCCCCATGCCGCGACGAGGCAGCATTCAATATAGCCATGGCTATACTCAACAAGATGTAAAACAGCGGAACCGGCAACACCCCAAACGTTACATCAAGAATTTTAATTAAACATTATCATATAAAAATGTCAAATTCAGAATTCAAGTCAACCCTCAAGTCGTCGGACACAGAGGAACACATCGACATTTATTTCTATCGCCCGATAGGCTATCAGTGGGCACGCTTCTTCCGCATGCTGCACGTCACCCCCAACGTAGTGACTATTCTTTCAATATTCCTCGGCGTAGGAGCCGGCATCTGCTTCGGCTTCAACGATCTTCGCATCAACATCGTAGGTATTCTGCTGCTCATTTGGGCGAATATGTACGACAGCTGCGACGGTCAGCTGGCACGTCTCACCAATCAGAAGAGCGCGCTTGGACGTATTCTCGACGGTGCCGCAGGCGACTTCTGGTTCATCGCCATCTATGTAGCCATCTGCATCCGACTCATGCCCGAATGGGGCGTGTGGATTTGGGTACTGTGCGTAATAAGCGGTTTCGGTTGTCACTCACGCCAGTGTCGTCTTGCCGACTACTACCGTCAGATTCACCTCTTCTTCCTCAAGGGCAAGGATGGCAGCGAGATGGACGATGCCTCAAAGCAGGTGGAGCTGTATCGCGAGATGAAATGGGGCAAGCAGCCGCTGCAGAAACTCTTCCAGTTCTTCTATGTCAACTATACAGCAGCCCAGGAGAAGGAGACACCGTGGTTTCAGAAACTCAAGGCTGCAATACGTGCCAAATATCCCGACCAGTTGCCCGAAAGCCTGCGCAATGACTTCCGCCAGGGCAGTCTGCCACTGATGAAGTACGCCAACTTCCTCACCTTCAACTGGCGCAGCATCACACTCTTCGTCAGCATTCTCATTGGCAAGCCGTGGGTTTATCCGGCAGTAGAGATTGTAGTGTTCACCGCCGTTTACTTCTATATGCACTATCGTCACGAGCATCTGTGCCGCGAGGTACTTGCCAAGCTCGACAGCTACAAATAAAAACATATGAACAATAAGTTTCGCAATATATTCATGGCGTTCGGTATAATAGCCATTGTCATCATGCTCTGCACGATGAACATGGACTATACCGACATTTGGTACTATCTGCTCAAGGTGGGCATCTACTTCCCGCTCATCTTGGCTTTATGGCTGGTGGTGTACTTGGTCAACACATTGTCATGGTATCTTATCATCAATGACGAAGGGCGCTGTGAAGGGCTCTCGTTTTGGCGTGTCTACAAACTCACCGTCAGCGGATTTGCCCTCAACTACACTACTCCGTGTGGACTTATGGGTGGCGAGCCTTACCGCATCATGGAACTGAAGCCATACACCGGCGTGAGCAAAGCTACATCATCGGTTATATTATATGTGATGATGCACATCTTCTCGCATTTCTGGTTCTGGTTTCTCTCCATCTTCCTCTTCATCGCATTCAATCCCGTAGGATTGTCGATGGGCATACTGCTTACTGTAATCGGTGCATTCTGTATTCTTGCCATCTACTTCTTCTCACGTGGTTACAAGACGGGCATGGCACAGAAAGGCATACGATTGCTCACCCACATACCGTTTGTAAAGGGATGGGCTCAACGCTTTGCCGAATCGAAGAAGGAGACCCTCGAACAGATTGACTCGCAGATTGCCCTACTCCACCAGCAGCACAAGCGCACATTCTACTCGTCGCTGCTGTTCGAACTGTCAGCACGCATACTGCAGAGTTTCGAGATTTATCTCATCCTCAAGGCATTCAATGCCGAGGTGGGCATAGTTGACTCAATACTCATTCTCGCCTTCTCATCGCTGTTCAGCAACCTTATATTCTTTACGCCGATGCAGCTTGGATCGCGCGAAGGCGGATTGGCATTGGCTGTAGACGGACTGCATCTTACAGGTGCACTCGGTGTGTACACGGGTCTTATCACCCGACTGCGCGAACTGGTGTGGATAGCTATCGGAATCTTGCTGATAAAAATTGGCAACAAAAACCAATTGCCCAAGGATACATCCGACAACAGCAAATCGTAACGAAACACATTATAAATATAACCATATAAGACATGAGATCAACCAAAATTCGAGGCATTATATTCGACTACGGTGGCACGCTCGACACACGCGGCGACCACTGGTCGGAAGTGATATGGGATGGTTACCAGCAGTGTGGCATCGCCATCGACAAACCCTCCTATCGCGACGCTTATGTATACGGCGAACGGGCTTTGGCTGTCAACCCTATCGTCACTCCCGAATTCCACTTCATCGACATTCTGCGCGAGAAACTTCAGTTGCAGTTGCAATTTCTGTGCGGTTGCCCGTTATTGCCCACTGGTAAGGACGACGAGCAGCGCCAGGCACAGCTCACATCACACCTGCAGATGACAGCCGATGAAATCAGCGACACCGCCATGCGCATTGCCACATGCATCAACGATGCAACCAACGCCTTGCTGCACGAAAACCGCAAGGTGCTCGAACGTCTGCGTCAGGCAGGTCTGCCTATGGTGCTCGTATCCAACTTCTACGGCAACATCCGCACAGTGCTGCGCGACGCTCATCTCGATGGTTTCTTCAAGGAGATTGTTGAGTCGGCTGTTGTGGGCGTACGCAAACCCAATCCTGCCATATTCGCCCTCGGAGTGTGCGCTCTCGATTTGCCCGCCTCTGAAGTATTGGTAGTAGGCGACACCTATGGCAAGGACATTGTTCCTGCCCACCGTCTCGGATGCCACACCATTTGGATTAAAGGACGCCAATGGGAAGACAAGCCAGCCGATGAAAGCATTTGCGACGACGTTATAACACGACTCGAAGATATGCTTAAGTTTGTAAGTCAAAATGCATAGTTTGCATTTTGACTTACTCCAATTCTACTCAATATTCCGTTTTTCCTATTTTTTAGTTGCTATGGGAAAAATATTCAGAAAAATATTTAAATGCAAAAAGTTTTCATGTCCTATTTCACTTATTATTCTTAACTTTGCATTCTCTTAATAGACAATTAGGATACACATTTAATATAAAGGTAAAGGGTGAAAAGGTTTTTAAGTATTACATTGATGTTCTTTGTCTTGGCAATTGCAGCCAAGGCACAGATTACCGGTGAAATTTATGACAGCGACGGATATCCTATTCCGTTGGCAAGCGCTATATATAAGGGTCACCATGTGGCAGCAGCAAGCGACATGGACGGCAAGTTTACCATTGCGCGACACAATGGTTGGGAACTCACATTCAGTAGCGTAGGCTTCATTCCGCAAACTATCAAGGTTGGCCCCAACACTCCTTCACACATGAAGATTGTGCTCAAGGAGGACTCTAAGACTCTTGGCGAGGTGGTTATCAAGCAGAAGCGCGAACGCTACTCACGCAAGAACAACCCTGCCGTAGAGCTTATGAAGCGCGTAATAGCAGCCAAGAAGCTGTCGCATCTTGAGAACAACGACTACTATCAGTACAACAAATATCAGAAGATAACGCTCGCTCTGAACGATATCAAGCCCGAAGACCTTGTAACGGGCAAGTACAAGAACAAGTCGTATGTGAAAGATCAGATTGAAACATCGCCTTACAACAACAAGCTCATTCTGCCCGTCAGCGTGGAGGAGACCGTTACGCAGCACATCTATCGCAAGAATCCTAAGGAGGAGAAGGACATTATCAAGGGTCAGCGCCAAGAAGGTGTCAACAACCTGCTGCAGACGGGCGAGATACTGAACACGTTGCTTAAAGAGGTGTTTACAGATGTCAATATCTACGACGACCACATGCGCCTGCTTCAGTATCAGTTTACATCGCCCATCGGCGAGACAGCCATCTCGTTCTATCGATTCTATATCCAGGACACTGTATATGTCGACCGCGACCTGTGCTACCATCTGGAATTCATTCCCAACAACCAGCAGGACTTCGGATTCCGTGGCGAACTGTACGTATTGGCCGACTCGTCATTGCACGTCAAGAAATGCTCGTTCACTCTGCCTAAGTGCACCGACGTAAACTTCGTGAGAGACATGAAGATTACGCAGGAATACACCCAATTGCCCAATGGCGAATGGGCGCTGTCGGTAGACGACCTCACCACCGAGATACACGTCAACAAGATGATAGGCGACCTGCTTGTCACCAAGACGACGCGCTACGACGACTATGCCTTCGACGATTTGCCCAACAAGCTGTTCAAGGGCAAGGCAAAGGTAAAGCACGAGGTAGATGCGATGATACGCGACGAGGCGTTCTGGAACCAGTATCGTGCCGTAGAGCTTACCAAGGGCGAGTCGTCAATGAATGCCTTCATACATCGTATGGAACAGTCGAAGAACTTCAAGTGGATTATCTTCGGACTGCGGGCTTTCCTCGAGAACTTTGTCGAGACTGGTTCTACACGCACCAAGTCGATGTTCGACTTCGGTCCGGTCAACACCATCATCTCAAACAACTTCGTCGACAACTACCGCTTCCGTATCAGCGGACGTACCACAGCCAATCTCAATAAACACCTCTTCTGGAAGGGTTACTACGCTTATGGTACCAAGTCGCAGAACCATTATTATGGCACAGAAATAACATACAGTCTGAACAAGAAGAAGAATGCGCCGTTCGAATTCCCGCAGCGCAACATCATCTTCGAGACTGGCTACGATGTTATGTCGCCTGCCGACAAGTTCCTCATGCACAACAAGGATAATGTATTCATGTCGTTGCGTACACAGAAGGTTGAGCAGATGTACTTCTACAACCGCCAGAAACTCTCGTTCGACTACGAGACCGACTGGGGATTGTCGTTCAACGCGTCAATCAAGGCAGAGAGCAACACACCAACCGGTGACCTCACATTCATGAAGATGCCAGGTGCTGTGACCAATCCCGATGCTGACGGCAACGAATTCGTCCACAAGATACGCACCACTGAGGCTAAACTTGGTGTGCGCTACTGCCCCGGACAGACTTTCATCAACACCAAGCAGCAGCGTTTGCCAGTCAATCTCGACGCTCCTGAGTTCACATTGAGCCACACTATGGGTATCAAGAACTTCCTCGGTGGCGAGTACAAGCTCAATATGACTGAGGCAAGCATATACAAGCGATTCTGGCTTGGATCGTGGGGCTACGTCAACACTCACCTTATCGGTGGCGCACAGTGGAGCAAGGTGCCGTTCCCGTTGCTCATCATGCCCCCTGCCAACCTCACCTACTTCGAGATGGAGAATACCATGTCGATGCTTAAGAACATGGAGTTCCTCAGCGACCGCTACGCCTTTGCGTCGGTATCATGGGACCTCAACGGCAAGCTGTTCAACCGTCTGCCGCTCATACGCAAGCTCAAATGGCGTGAATGGGTATCGGTAAAGGGAATGTGGAGTACACTGACCGACAAGAACAACCCGCTGCTTGAGCAGAACCAGAACTCCAGCTTGCTCTTCCAGATGCCCGAAGGAGCGTCTGTAATGGACAAGAAGAAGCCATATTGGGAAGTTGTAGTAGGCGTACACAACATCTTCAAGTTCTTCGCTATCGACTACGTTCGTCGTATGAACTACAACGGACCTGGCATCAAGAAGAACGGTATACGCTTCATGTTTATGGCAAGTTTCTAAAAGCATTGGGCTTATGATTTTATTTGCAGACAGACAGGATATCACACGCATCGGACTGATGCACGTCGCCAGCACTATGGAAGGTGCTGGCGAGTGTAAATATGTCGAAGACAAGGCTTCGCTCATCGAAGCCTTGACAGCCGTGCCCGATGCCATAGTAGTGCTCGACTATACAATGTTCGACATCAACGACCTGTCTGAGCTGCTCATTATTACACAACGGTTCGGTAGCTCGCATTGGGTGCTGTTCAGCGACACACTGAGCTACGAATTCATGTCACGAGCCGTGGCTACAAGCCGACAATTAAGTATTGTAATGAAAGACTCACCAATTGGCGAGATACGATCGGCATTACAATACGCCCTACAACACCAACGATACATCTGCCAACGAATAGCCGAGATGCTGCTCAATCCGCCGACCAGCGACGAGCAGCAACCCGAGTTGGCTAATCTTACAAAGACAGAGACTGAGATTCTGAAGCTTATCGCTCTCGGACTTACCACAAAGGAGATTGCCGAACGACGCTTCTCGTCGTTCCACACTATCAATACACATCGCAAAAACATATTCCGCAAACTTAGTGTCAACAACGCTCACGAGGCTACAAAACTGGCGCTCAGAGCAGGACTGGTGGACAGTGCGGAGTATTATATATAATTGAAAAAGAGGCTACAGCATTCACGCTATAGCCTCTTTTTTTTATAATTTTATGCAAACGATTGTCCTGATTTTTTGATTGTTTTTCATTTATTAAGTTGTTTCATATTACTTTATATCCCTATTTTTGCAACATAATCGATAACTTAATAACTGTTTTCAAAAAACCTTTTATGATTAAAACCAAACTCAAAATGTGGGCATTGCTATTGCTTATGCTCATCGCCATGCCAGTTATGGCGGACGATTTCAACAGTCAGCGAACAGATTTTCGTGACGAGAGTATTTATTTCATGATGACCACTCGTTTCTACGATGGTGATACAGGAAACAATGTGCTCTGCTGGGATAACCAGGAAGAACAGGTCAAAACAAAAGACCCTTGCTGGCGAGGCGACTTCCAGGGTGTGATCGACAAGCTCGACTACATCAAGGCGCTTGGTTTCACAGCCATTTGGATTACTCCAGTTGTTCAGAACGCTTCAGGCTACGACTATCATGGTTATCATGCATCTGACTTCACACGCGTTGACTGCCGTTATCAGAGCAGTGACGGTAAAAAGACTGGTGACGCGATGTTCCAGGAACTCATCGACAAAGCGCACGCAAAGGGTATCAAAATTATCCTCGATATCGTGCTCAACCACACAGGTAACTTCGGTGAGGAGACACTCTGCAAGTTATTTGATCGTGACACACAGCTTCGCAATCAGGCTTACATAGATGCTTGTATGATTCCAAATGAAGAAAAGTTGGGTAGCGACTACTTGAATGTTGCAGGAGGTTTCCAGTATCAGCGTCGTCTGGCGCAGATGAAGAATACCGATGGTGTGAATCATGATATTCACAATTACTGGCACCATTTCGGTAACTTCAATTGGGATGATCCTACCCGTTGGTGGGCTCAGATTGCAGGCGACTGTGTAGACCTCAATACCGAGAACGATGCAGTGGCAGATTATCTTGTCAACTGCTATGGCAGCTTTATCAAGATGGGCGTAGATGGTTTCCGTATCGATACCTCTGGTCACATCTCTCGTCTTACCTTCTGCAAGCAGTTTATCCCTCAATTTGCAAAACTTGGCGAGGAGTACAAGAGCAAGCGTCTTAACAGGGCTCCTTTCTTTATGTATGGTGAGGTATGTGCCCGTTTCGGTGGTGTAACGTACCGTGGTCAGGACAATCTTTCACCTTATTATTATACATGGAAGGCTCCACAGGACTTGATGGATCAGTTTGATGGTAGCCAGTCATATTGGGATACACAGGCCGTCTATGATAGAGGTTCTGGTATGGATGATAAGCTGATGCCTCTCTGTGAGAAAGATAATGCAGCATCTCCTGAAAGCGATAACACCTTTATGGTGAATGGCAAATGGCATGAACCAGACTATTCTCAGTCAAGTGGATTCAATGTTATCGATTTCCCATTGCACTACAACTTTAACACAGCTGGAGCCGCATACCGTTTAGCTAAAGAAGGTGATAAAAAATATAATGACGCTACTTACAATGTAGTATATGTAGATAGCCATGACTACTGTCCAGGTCCAAACGATGGTGTTCGTTTCCCTGGTACTGATGCTCAGTGGGCTGAGAATCTCTCTCTGATGTTTACCTTCCGTGGTATCCCATGTCTCTACTATGGTTCTGAGATTGGTTTCCGTCGTGGTTCTGCAATTGATCGTGGCCCTCATGGTCCTCTCTCTGATACAGGTCGTGCTTACTTCGGTGGTTATATCACTGGTGATGTGGAAGCATCTGACTTCGGTGATTATCAAGCTTCTGGTAATGTGGCTGCCACATTGAATCATGATGTAGCTCAACACCTCATTCGTTTGAACAAGATTCGTCAGGCAGTTCCTGCACTCCGTAAGGGTCAGTGGACCGATGACGGTTGTACGTCAACGTCTGGTATCGCTTTCAAACGTGCTTATGAGAAAAGCTACGCTCTCGTAGCCCTCAATGGTGGTGCTACTTTCACAGATTGCCCCGCAGGCACATATACTGATATTGTTACTGGTAAGACATATACTGGTTCTACTATCACCGTAGACGCTCCTGCAACACAGGGTCAGGTACGTGTACTTGTAAAGGATTGGACTGGCGGTGTTATAGGCGAGGATGGCCCATTTATCTACACAACTTCTCCTGTATCAAAGGGCGATCAGAAATACGACGGTCATGAAGAGGATGGCACAACATGGAACGAGCAGGCTCCTTCTGCTTCTGCAACTGTTGAGTTCTCACAAGCAGGTGGAACATTCCGCACAGAGACTATCGACCTGACAGTTACTCTCTCTGAAGACGCTCAGTCTGGTTGGTATCAGATACAAGGTCAGGATAAGGTGAACTTGACTCCTGGTGAGAGTGTGAATCTTACCATTGGCGCAGATATGGCCTTTGGCGACACCAAGACTATTGACTGGTACGCAATGAGCCAGGATGGTAAAGAGAAGAACGGTAGCTTGACCTTCAGAAAGGTAGATCCAAATGCTTCTATCATAGTATACGTTAAGGCCAACAGCGCTCCTAACCTTTATGCATGGGTAGAAGGCGGCGAAAAAGCCAAGGTTCTCAATGGCGATTGGCCTGGCAAGAAGATGTCTACCAAGACAACTATCGAAGGTGTAGATTATTATATGTTCGTGGCAGATGGCGTAGAGAAATTCAACATTATTCTCAACAATGGTAGCGGCGCACAGACTGGCGACATTACTGACATCACAGCTACAACATTCCTCTCATATGATGGTGGCTCTGGCTACAAGATTCTTAGCGATATTCCTGTTCCTGATCCGAAACCGAATCCAAATCCTAATCCAGAACCAGAGCCAGATCCAACTCCAGTTCCTAACCCGACTGGCAAGTTCTACGTTTACTTTGCAGCTCCTACATCATGGAGCAATGTTAAGGCATGGGTATGGGACTCTAAATTGAGCGATGACAAAAACAACTACACTGGTGGCAATTGGCCAGGCGAGGATTGTGTCAAGACCTCTAAGAAATACAACGGCATGAGCATTTGGATGTGGGAGTATAAGGGCGACAAGACCGACATGCCTACAAACATCATCTTTAACAATGGTAGTGGCGAGCAGACAGCCGACCTTATCTATCAAAACGGCAAGTGCTACGACATCAATGGTGTTAACAGCTCAATCCCAATCACAACAGCCATCAACGGCATCAACGCTGCTGCTGCCAAGACAATGGTTAAGGTATACACACTCAATGGTGAATGTGTCGCTGTAATGTCCGACCTCAAATCTTCAACCTACACTCTCCGTCCTGGCATCTATATTGCCAACGGCAAAAAGTTTGTAGTACGTTAAAGTTAGTAGTTCATAAAAATAAAATGAGGCTATAGCCAAAGTGCTATAGCCTCATTTTATTTTTATTCTAATATAGTGTCAATGTAATCGGATGAAGATTACTTAACGATCATCTTCTTGCCGTTCTCAATAACAACACCCTTGTATGACTCGTTAACACGCTGACCAGCGAGGTTGTAACGAACGCCCTTCTTGGCATTGTCTACGGTGATGTTGTTGATACCAGTTGCAACACTATTTGTATTTACAACAGTCTGTGTATAACGAACATTATCTTTCTTACCAGTTTCTGTAGAAGAAGCTCTACAAACTGTAAAAATGACTTCCTTTGTATTAATGTATTTGCCGTTATTGTCCTTATTAACCCAAACTACATTTTTTCCATTTTTTCCAGATAAGGTGAAGGTTCCTACATTAACGGACAAATCAGCCCACGGATCAGCATTAGAAGCAATCAAATTAATTTGAGTAATATAGTCATCTGACTTATAGGTAATAGTATTTCCTTCATTGGGTGAAGCCTCTGAACCACCAGCTAATTTTACAAATTCTTTGTCAATAGTATAATTAGGAGCCTCGGCAGCTTTACCCTTAGAGAAAGAAATAGAAATTCCCTCAACATTAATTGGATGTTTCTCAAGATAGACAACTGTCTTGCTTGCATTCTCTGCTTCCATCTCACCATAAACATCCTTGAAGTTGATGGTAGTCTTCTTAGTTGTTGTACCTGCATCTTGAGCAGACATTGTACCGCCACACACCATCATAAGTGCAGCAACAAAAGCGTAGCGTAAAGTTTTAATCATAATTTTATTGTTTTAGTTTTAAAAATATTTGCAGTAGTATTGGCGGAGCCGAAACGACTTCCAGCTCTCGCCAACAATTTAATAATGTAGAGAATTATGTTCTGAGTCAGTTATTACTTCTTAGCAGCAGGCATTGTTGTGTTCACAACGATCTCGCTGAAGCGGAGCACACCAGTCTTGCCCTCAGGACGGCTAACAGTGAAAGTAACCTCCTTGGCATCGCCAGTCCAAACATAGTTCTTGGTCTTGCGCTCAAACTTCAGAGTACCGCAAGAAGCGTTCAATTCGCCAGCGCCCTGCTCCACCGGAGTAGCTACGAAAACGATGTGCTTCATGTTCTCCTTGCTGTTAGTCAACTTGATTGCCGATCCCTCAGCATTCTCGTTGTCCACCTTGCTACCATACAGACGGATGCAAGCGTTCGACTTAGCTGCGTCGCCAGTAAACATCTGGTAAGCAGGAGAAGAGCTATAGTTGCCCGGGATAATGGTCATTGTTACGTCGCCTACAGTCTGTACACCAGCACCTGCTTCCTTATTCATAAGATAAAGAACGGGCTTGTTAGGCTGAAGACAAGGCTCGAAAATGTTCTTGAAGTTGATTGTTGTCTGTGCTGATGCGCCACCGCATACAAGCATCATCAATGCTACCAATGTAAAACGCAAAGTTTTAATCATAATGTTTTCGGTTATTAAATATTAGTAAATTAGTATTACTTGTAATTTTTAGTATTCTCGTTACTTTTAGTATTATAGTTACTTTTAGTGATGCAAAGTTAAGAAAATATATTGTTATCGCAAATTTTAGAGCCAAAAAAAAGATACAATTTAATACAAACTATGTACAAGTACGTACAATGAAGCATATTAATAGGGGTGAGGCAATAATTAACGATACATAAACGGGCTGTAAGCCCAATATCCTCCATAACCCCTTCGTAGCGTTTGTATTTAACGACAATAGTGACAATGGTCGACAATGATTTTATGATATTCGATTGACAATGATTTTAATGATATAAAAAAAGGTCTCCAAAGTCGTTAGACCTTGAAGACCTCAAGTAAAAGAAGGCAGCCACCTACTCTCCCGCATTGCATTGCAGTACCATCGGCGCAAGC
>OIWK01000323.1_pt1 | contig 51211 bp, 66 predicted proteins | sample 1587401 | NCBI WGS metagenome assembly OIWK01 (sample SAMEA3888911, study PRJEB22519) | human gut metagenome | biome: human gut; feature: human-associated habitat; material: faeces | place: Denmark | collected 2009 | reverse complement strand
AATACGAAAAAAAGACTGTTTGGAAATGATATTAAATCATTTCGTCACAGCCTCTATTTTTTTATTGAAAACAATGAAAGGATACCGGCTGCACCGACACCTAAACAGATTCCTATACCTATATTGTCAAAACAAATACCAAATACGACACCTAAACTGATCATAATAGGTAAATAATATGCTAATTTACCATTGTCTTTTTTCATGAAATCACCTCGACTAGAGTATATCATACCTATGTGAAGATAAGATGTTTATTGTGGAAATAATGCCTTAAGAATATCCTCTAACCCATTTTTATCGATAGATTTACAGATGATATCGGCTTGTGCCTTTAATTCATCTACGGCATTACCCATAGCTACACCTATCTGACATAACTAAATCATTTCAATATCATTAAGACCATCACCAAATGCATAGGTATCTTTGATATCTAAACCATAATATTCGAGAACTTTCTTAATACCGATGGCTTTACTCATGGTTGGTGAAAAGAACTCAAATGAATTATCACTGCCATGCTGATCAAAGCTGATAGTAGTACCAAACTTACCATCTAAATAGTCGCTTACTTTCTGCTTGTCTTTATTTGTGACATTGGCTTCTATTTTAATGGCACGTTTTAAGACATCATCACGGTCAAAATCCATAGAAAACATCTCTTCCATGCCGAGGTTCTTAAAGAACGTATAAAGCTCTTTATAACGCTTATCAATATAAATATGATGTGCTGTTTCAATCATATAATCACAATTCAGTTCTTCAAGCATATCAACTGTCTGAGTCGCAAGTTCTGTATCCATTCTCTCTTCAAAGATAGATTCACCAGCAATCTCGATATAACCACCGTTATATAAGACATAACCATCAAAACCCAAATCAAGGAACTGCTGGTTAATCATAGCTTTAGGACGACCACTGCAGATAAAAAGCTTATGCCCATCATTTTGAATTCTTTTAAGTTCTCTTTTTACACCTGCAGGTACTTCGTGAACTCCATAAGTGTTATCTACAAGCGTACCATCAATATCAAAAAATAATACTTTCTCTTTCATATGTATCTACTTTACCTCTGGTCTTAATATTTCTACAAATTTAAACTCATTGTTGTCATATGTATAATGAAGAATACAGCAATTAGTTAATCCTCCAGAGTTAAAAATAATGGCTGGGTCATTAAATGCACTAAAGAATTGCATAGAAGCACCGGCATGACTTACTGCAAGAACCACTTCATGGTCTTCTTTATTCATGATTTCAGTTAATGTTTTTACAACTCTATGTTGTACTTGTTTGGTTGTTTCGCCACCATAATGGGGAAATAAGTCATCATATTTAAAATCATCAAAATGAGGATTTAAATCTTCACTTTCTCCTTCAAATAATCCAAAATCTCTTTCCTTAAGACCTTTTACTCTTGTATAGGGTACTTGACCTTCTGTTACTATTTCTAATGTATCAGATGCTCTTTCAGCCGTACTAGAGTAGTAATGATTAAAAGCAATATCCTTGATTAACTCTCTTGCAGCTTCAGCTTGCTTAATACCTAGCTCAGTAAGTGGAGAATCACATGATCCCTGAATTCTTTTTCGAACATTAAATAGAGTCTGTCCATGACGCATCATATACAAATGTTTCATTATAATTTTCCTCCTGTATTTATGCGGTTTTTTAGGGGTTTGAAACACTATGAAAGCGTAAACTAGTAACAAATCAGTAACAAGAAAAGCCGTTTAGAGTGCTTCAACCGCTAACACAATAAGTATATCATAATATAATAAAAAAGCCGACAAAAGCCGGCTCTCTCATATAAGAAAAATAATAAAGATTTTGGTTTGTTGTAACTTGCAGAAAGGAGACGCATATTTACAACAAAATAATTATATAATCCTGAGTGCCATTTATCAAGTGTCATGTGGAATGCTTTCGGAACGCTCATGGAACGCTAGAATTTTATCTTGTTGATCTCTGTCCATAACTTATTCTTAGAGGCATTGGTATAGATATCAAAGGTGATATCATTCAGTTTGTGCCCAAGAACCTTCTTACGTATATAAATATCAATATTGTAAAGCTGACAAAGAGAAGCAAAAGTATCTCTTGTATCATGCATCTTGTGGTTCATGCCTAGCTGATCATTGAGGGCATAGAGTACAGTCATGTAAAACCATGTGCGCTTGGAATCAAATAATCTCTCTTTCTTATTAATCAGTTCATCAATGACATACTGCTTGATTCCTTCATGAATTGGAATGATTCTGTTTCTTCCGGCTTCGGTCTTAGAACCGGTAATGATATAACTGATTTTTCTCTCTACTCCGTCATCATTGCAAGGCTCATCTATGTGTATCTGTTTTCTATCAAGTGAGAGGAGTTCAGAAAGCCTACACCCTGTATAGATATAAATAAGCAGCACATGTGCTTCTGGAGTATCTAGTTTTTTGAGTTTCTTTATTTCATCTAAAGTAAAGGCTTTATGCATTGTTGACTTAGGAAGGCTCTTTATTTTTATATAAGTAGAGTAGTCATCATCTCTACTGATATATTTGTGCATTACTGCATACTCGAAGATTTTGACACAGATGTACTTCATATCTCTCTGTACACTTACACCAGTATCCATTTCATCAAATATGTTCTGCATGTCTCTTAACGTGATTATATTGACAGGCATATTTGACAGCCTGTCAAGGTGACTAAAAGCGTTCAGAATATTCTTGTGTCCTTTTTCGGTTCTCTTAATAAAGGTTTCATTATCTATGATATTAAATATTTCCTTAAACGTTGGCACTCTCTTCTGTGTCTTTTCCTGGATTCTATCAAACAGATCAGGGGCGAGGTTTCTAGCTTCTTCATTTGTGATTGCATTGGATCTCTTAAGAGAGTAAATAGATAAGGCATTCAGAGCCTCTTCACGAGTTGAGAATGTTCCAATGCATATCTGCTTCTTCTTGCCTGTTATTATATCTCTTTCATCGCTCATAACTCTTGCACAGTAGGGGTTTCTTCTCTTGCCCGATAATTTAACTACGGTTCCTGTGTTATTCGGTCTACGTCTAAATCTAGAGTTTCTAGGCATAATATGACACGTCCTTTCAGTTGTAATTTGCCTTGAACGTGCCAATCGTGATATAATTGAGTACGTAAAAGGACTTTTGTGAGAAAACTTCTTTTATAGTGATGTTGGCGCATCACATTATTCGCATCCTAGTTGGCGCTAGGGTGCTTTTTTGTAAAAAGAAAAGGAACCTCTAACGAGATTCCTTCAATGGCGCTAGGCCGTTGTGTAAATAACAATAGCGTATAGCTCTTGTTCAATTAGATGTTATCACACAAAGCGACTATTGTCAAACCTCGTTATTATATCTTTGCTATTTATCATTGATGAATAATTCTTTTATTTTATTATCAACTAAATCAAGAATTAGGCTATCAGCAATCAAATTTTTGATTGGGTCATAATGATTTACAGGTTTTTTAATTCTTATTTTACTTACTGTTGTAATATTTTGTACCAATGCAAATGATTTTTTATTCTTGTTAATGTATATGTTTGCGACTTTTTTAAATTCATTAACATTATTGATGACTTTTTGAACGTCTTCAACGTTGTATTCATTTTCATCAGATGAATCCAAATTTGCTAATGCTGTATATAATTCTCTAGTAATATTTAATAATTGCGGATAAACCTGTTTCGAAACAAAATTTCCTATATCTAAATAGTAAGGTTTTTCTTTGGAACTTAGTGGTATGACAGTCAAGACACCATTATTAGGGGAGTCTTTCTTTGTTATTACAATTGCAAAATGTTTGCCACGTAATTCACTACCCATAGAAGGACTGAAGTCAATCAATACAATCTGTCCACGTTTGTATCTTTGATATTTCATTTTCTTTTCTTGCATATAATTTATAGTCCTCCTGTCAATTTAAATTACATCACTTTGGAAAGCGACGGCTCTTCCGATAACCCTAACTTGATTCAACTGCTCTCCTGTAAGGATTATATCCTGATACTTTGGATTCTCAGGCTTCAGAATAACTAGATTCTGTTCACGATAATAGAAGAATCTTTTTAGTGTAGCCTCGTCATCTATGATTACTACAGCAATCTCTCCATTTTCTACTATGTCAGTTTTCTTCACAAAGACAATATCACCGTCATGTATTCTTGCATTTATCATACTGTCGCCCTGACATTGGAGACAGAAATCAGCACCAATATCAGTACCAATCATTATATAACTCTCTCTGTCTTCATCTGCGAAGATAGGCTCACCACATGCTACCTTTCCAAGAAAAGGTAGTTTTATTTTGTCTAGTATATAGATATTGTTACAGTTGATTGCTTCTTCTTTGGTTTCTTTTTCCTCAATTAAATCTGACTTACTAACTCCTAGATAATCAGCAATTAATTGTACTTTGTCCATTCTAGGCAATCTAGAACCATTGCACCATGTTGAAATTGTAGATTTGTTAATTTTTAAATCATTAATAATGTCTGTTTGTGTGATTCCCTTAATTCTCATTAATTTATTTAAGTTATCAGCAAAAACAGATTTATACTTATCATCTGACATGAAATTCACTCCTTTCTATATATAGTATACCACAATAAGAGTAGAACAATACACTTTTTGTAGAATATTTTCTACTTTTTGTTGCAATCTACTAAAAGTAGAGTATAATAGTATTTGTAGAAAGGAGGACATATCAGTGAAGAAAAAGCGTAAAAGAAAAAAGCAAGTACGAATTGCGTTTGACCCACATCGCACTTGCTACATCAATCATCAACCTTATTATTTCAATAATCAACTTGATAAAAGATATTATGAAATAACGGTTGGGGAGAGGTTCTTCCTCTCTCTGATTGATACTAACTTTTTGTTTCGCTGTTGTCAATATATATCAGAGACGAAAGGAGATAATATTATGCAAATTATGTTTGATACATTACAAATTGTACTAAATATCGTAATTATTGTTTGTTTAATTAGCTTATTAAAGAAGTAGGAGGTAATACTGTTGGAAAAAATTAATATCACTTTAGAAGCGGCTAGAGTTAATGCAGGCTACACGCAAGAGCAAGCTGCTTCTAATTTAGGAGTTTCAAGATCTACTATAATTAACTGGGAAAACGGAAAAACCATCCCTGGAATTCCTTCAATGCATAAAATGTCACAATTATACGGAATCCCTTTGGATTGTATTTTTTTACCTTGTTACTCTACCAATAGTAGAATTAAAATCAAAGAAGGAGAAACAAAATGAACGAAGTACAATTATTTAATTTTGAAAATCATGAAGTAAGAAGTCTTTTGCTTAACAATGAGCCTTGGTTCGTCGGAAAAGATATTGCTGAGGTTCTTGGATATGCTAAGCCATTAAATGCAATTGCTCAGCATGTTGATAAAGATGACTCCCTAAAACAGGGACTCACTGATTCACTAGGCCGTCAGCAAAAAACTATATTTGTCAATGAATCTGGTCTCTATGCTTTAATCTTCGGAAGTAAATTGGAGTCTGCTCAGAAATTCAAACGTTGGGTTACATCTGAGGTGTTGCCAGCACTAAGAAAAACAGGGCAGTACCAAGTGAAAGAGTTAAGTGGCTCAGAATTAATGGCTAAAGCATTAATCGAGGCACAGAACGTTCTAGCTGCTAAGGATAAAGTAATCGAGGAGATGAAGCCAAAGGTTGTATTTGCTGATGCAGTAGCAACTAGCCATACATCTATTCTCGTTGGTGAACTTGCCAAGATTCTAAAACAGAATGGCATTGACATGGGTCAGAAGCGTTTATTTGCATGGCTCAGAGAAAAAGGCTATCTGATCAAGCGCCAGGGCACTGATTACAACATGCCTACACAGAAGGCTATGGAACTAGGTCTCTTTGAAATCAAGGAAGGCTCTTACGTCAACGGCTCAGGAGTAAATATCACTACTAAGACACCTAAGATTACTGGCAAGGGTCAGCAGTATTTCATTAATAAGTTCCTTCAATAGGAGAGTGATCATCATGGATGAATGGAGTATCAGCGTTGAGGAAGTAATGAGAATCACTAAGAAAAGTAGAGAATTCATCCTAAACGCTATAGAACAGGGCGTAATGCCTGGGTCAGTAGTAAAACATGACTCAGGCAAAAGAAGTACTTACATCCCTAGAAAGGCTTTCATGGATTACATGAACAATTATTATAGAGCTCCTTCAGATAAGTTGATTGCAGCAGTGGTAGAGGAGCTCACTAAAAGAAAGACAATTGAATAAGTAGCTTTAGTTGCTCGTAGGCACCTAAAGCCAAAGAAGGCAAATAATATTATTGTAGAATGTCTCGTTTTCATTTTTTTGGAAATTCCCTTCGTATGTGTATCTTACATTGAATATATCAATCCTTTTTAAATAATTTGTCTGTTGATCAAATAAATGCTTTCTTTGGCGCTAAGTGCTTACGAGTAAAAGAAAAGACACGTGCTGCGAACACGTGCCTAAACAAATAAAAGACAACGTGGTTATTGTACCACAGAAAGAAGGATTTTCAAATGAGCAGATTTGAAAAAGGAATCATTATTGTATCTAATTTAATTATTTTAGTCAGTTTTATTTCAGGAGTTGTAAGTGGCAATAACTGGAATTCTACAGGAATGAGAGTTCTAAGTGTTGCATCATTAAGCATGAATTTAATCATTCTTGAATACATGCTAGTTGTTATTAGAAATAAATAAAAGGAGAAAAAAATATGGAAAAGAAAGCATTTATTAAAGTTGAAACATTCGATGGAGGGGTTCACATTCAAAATGGTGGTACTAATTATCAAACGCTATTGATGATGTCACTTTTAATTGACGCATTAAAAAAAGGTCAATTAACAAATGAGGATGATCCAAAGAACGAAAAATTCAAACAGATTATTGATTTCATCTGGAAGAGACCAAAAGACGTATCAAGAGCACTTATCAAAATTATCGGCATTGATAGTGATTTGGATTCTTTATTTGAAGGATTCAAAAATGAAAAGGAGACTAACTAAATGGATAAGATTAAAATCAATTCTCTTGAATTAGAAAACGTCAAGAGAATTAAGGCAGTACAGATTGAGCCATCTGAAAAGGGCTTAACAATCATCGGTGGTGATAATGCACAAGGAAAGACATCAGTACTTGATGCTATCACTTGGGCATTAGGAGGCAATAAATACAAGCCATCCAAGCCAACACGAGAAGGAAGTTATGTTCCAGCATCTCTAAAAGTCACATTAAGTAATGGTGTTGTGGTTGAAAGAAAAGGCAAGAATTCAGCCTTAAAGGTCACTGATCCAACAGGCATGAAAGCAGGTCAGAGCCTATTAGATTCATTTATTAGTGAATTGGCTTTAAATCTTCCAAAGTTTATGAATAGTTCAGAAAAAGAAAAAGCCGACACATTACTTCATATTATTGGAATTGGTGACGAGTTAACTAAATTGGATTTAAAAGAAAAGGCAGTTTACAATGACCGCCTAGCAATCGGAAGAATCGCTGATCAGAAATTAAAGCACGCTAAAGAGATGGTTCATTATGACAATGTTCCAGATAAGATTGTTTCAGCTTCTGAGTTAATCGCCAAGCAGCAAGAAATGCTAGCAATTAATGGAAGCAATGAAAGAAAAAGAGCGTATTTGGCTGAGTGTAAATCTAAGTCAAAAGCCATTGAAGAAAAGATGGAAGACTTGGACAAGCAGTTAAAAGCGCTTAATGAAGAGTATTTGAAAGTTATCAAGGAAAGAGACAAGGCAGTTGTTGAAGTCTCTGGCCTAGTAGATAATCCTACAGACGAAATTGAAAGAAGCATCAAGGAGATTGATGATACAAACACTAAGGTTCGCACGAACCTAGAAAAGAAAAAAGCAGAGCAAGAAGCCAATGACCTCAAAAAGGAATATGCTTCTAAGTCACAGGAATTAGAAGATATCAGAAAAGAAAAGGCTAACTTATTAAATAATGCTGATCTTCCTCTTGAGGGATTAGGAATTGAAGATGGAAAAATCACTTATCTAGGTCAAGAATGGGATAACATGAGCGGTTCACAGCAGCTAAAAGTGGCTACTGCTATCTGCAGAAAAATCAATCCTAATTGTGGCTTTATCCTGTTGGATAAATTGGAGCAGATGGACATGAACACACTCAAGGAATTTGGCACTTGGCTAAAGTCTGAAGGACTACAAGCTATTGCTACGAGAGTAAGTACTGGTGACGAGTGTTCAATCATTATTGAAGATGGTTATGTTGCCAAAAATAATTTAGAAAAAGAAAAGAAAGAAGAAGTAAAAGAAGAAGCAAAAACAGCTAATTCTTGGGAAGGAGTGAAGTGGTAATGAATTTTGAAATTACAAAAGGAAAAATAAAGAAGCCTTATAAAATAGTTGTATACGGCCCTGAAGGAATTGGGAAGTCAACCTTTGCTTCTCATTTTCCCGACCCTCTATTTATTGACACAGAGGGATCCACAAGATCATTGGATATTAAGAGACTTCCTAAGCCAACTTCTTATGAAATGCTCAAACAGGAGATTGATTACATCATTCAGAATAATACATCTATCTGTAGAACATTAGTCATTGATTCAATTGACTGGGGAGAAGCTCTTATCGTTCAGCATATATGCGATAAGTACCAGAAGAAAGGTATTGAAGACTTCGGATATGGAAACGGCTATGTCTACGTAAAAGAAGAAGTTGGAAGACTCCTCAATAGATTGGAAAATGTAATTGACAGTGGAGTGAATGTCGTGCTGACTGCACACGCTCAGATTAGAAAGTTTGAAAAACCAGATGAAAGTGGTGCTTTTGACAGATATGAATTGAAGCTAGGAAAGAAGACTGCTTCACAGACTGCGCCTCTTGTAAAAGAATGGGCTGATATGGTTCTATTCGCAAATTATCAGACATTCGTCTCAAAAGATGAAAAAGGCAAAACAAAAGTATCAGGAAACAGAAGAGTAATGTATACAGTTCATAACGCTTGTTGGGATGCCAAAAACAGAGATGATCTTCCAGAAATGTGCGACTTTGATTATAAAGTCATTAAGCCAATCATTGAAGAACCGTTGAATAATGTTTCTAGCATTCCTGTAAACGAAAGACCACAAACACAGGTAAATGTACCTGTTGAACCAAAAGAACCACAGATTAAAGAAAATAAGCCTGTGAGTGCTATTGATTTTGAGTCTGAAGAATATCAGAAGATTCCTTCTAAAGTAAGAGATTTGATGAAATGTGACAGTATATCAATTGAGAAACTAAAAGAAGTCATCTTCTTAAAGGGATTCTTCCCAAAAGATACTCCAATCGAAAATATGCCTAATGACTTCTGGGAATTCATTGCTAGCAATTGGAGTAACTTAAAAGACTTTATCATAGAATCAGAAATTCAATTTTAAAAGGAGATTAAGAAATGGATAACAATTTTAATAACTACAATCAGAATGGATTCAATCAGAATAATTACAATCAAGCTCCTCAAAATGATGGTGCAATGGGCTGGGATGATGAAATCACTGCCGAAGCCAAGGAATACACATTATTACCTGTCGGAAATTATCAATTCATCATTAAAGATAACTTCATTAGATCTAAGACTTCAGGCAAGGGAAAAATCCCTGTTGTATGCAATAAGGCAGACATCACTCTAACAATCAATTATGAAGGAAAAGAAGTAAAAGTGACCACTTCATTAGTTCTTCACAAGTCCTGTGAATGGAGAATTGCCCAATTCTTCGAATGCATCGGGATGAAACAGAAAGGAGTTCCGTTCCGTCCTGACTGGAATGGAATTGTTGGAAAAACAGGAACAGTTAAAATCTCTCATAGAGAATATAACGGTTCAACTTACAATGATGTAAAAGAATTCGTGATCAGTGATACTCCAGCACCAACTCAGCCACAAAGTTGGGGAAACAATAGCTGGAAATAATGCAGTTAAGAGATTATCAACAAAAGGCTCATGATGCCATATTCACAGAGTGGGAAGAGAAGGGAACTCAAAAAACCCTTCTTGTTCTTCCTACTGGCTGTGGGAAAACAATAGTGTTCGCAAAAGTGGCTGAGGACTGTGTTAAAAAAGGAGATAAAGTTCTTATTTTGGCACATAGAGGTGAACTACTAGAACAGGCATCTGACAAAATAAAGAAAGTGACAGGGCTTGGCTGTGCGGTCGAAAAAGCTGAACAGACTTGTATTGGCAAATGGTTTCGAATTGTCACGGGCAGTGTTCAAACACTACAGAGTAGTAAAAGATTGTCTAAATTCTCAAGAGATTATTTTGACACAATAATTATTGATGAAGCCCATCACGTATTAAGTAATGGATATCAGAAAGTATTGGAGTATTTCAGCAGTGCAAAAGTACTTGGAGTAACTGCTACTCCTGACAGAGGAGACATGAAAAACTTAGGTTCTTACTTTCAGACTTTAGCATACGAGTATACTTTACCAGAAGCGATTAAAAGTGGTTATTTAGTTCCAATTAAGGCATTGACTATACCACTGACTTTGGATTTATCGAGCGTTTCAATGAGCGCTGGAGATTTCAAGGCAAGTGATATTAGTAGCGCACTAGACCCTTATCTTGAAGGTATTGCCAGTGAAATGGAAAAGTACTGCAAGAATAGAAAAACAGTTGTTTTTCTTCCACTGATTTCAACATCTCAGAAGTTTGTTGAAATTTTAAATAAGCATGGTTTTAAAGCTACTGAAGTGAATGGCAATTCCAAAGATAGAAATGAGATTACAAAAGACTTTGCAGAAAATAAATACAATGTCCTTTGCAACTCTATGCTATTAACGGAAGGATGGGATTGCCCTGACGTTGATTGTGTCATTGTATTAAGACCAACCAAAGTAAGAAGTCTCTATTCTCAGATGGTTGGAAGAGGTACAAGGCTATCACCTCAAACAGGAAAGAAAGATTTACTTTTATTGGATTTTCTCTGGCATAGCGAAAGACATGAACTATGTCATCCAGCCTCACTTATCTGTAACAGTGATGAAGTTGCTAGAAAAATGACCAAGAAGTTAGAAGACAGTGCAGGAGTTGAAATGGATATCCAAGAAGCTGAAGAAGAAGCCTTGAAAGATGTCCAAGAAGAAAGAGAAAAAGCACTTGCTGATCAGCTAGAAGAAATGAGAAAACGCAAGAAGAAGCTAGTTGATCCATTGCAATATGCAATGAGCATACAGGCCGAAGACTTACAGAATTACGTTCCTTCTTTTGGATGGGAATGCGCTCCAGCAAATGAAAAGCAATTGAAGTATTTAGAAGCACATGGAATTGAGTCCAATGAAGTTCCTAATGCTGGATATGCTTCAATGCTGATTGATAGATTGAAGTTAAGAAGTAAAGAAGGACTAGCTACTCCAAAGCAAGTGAGATTCCTTGAAAGAAAAGGATTTAGAAATGTCGGAACTTGGAAGTTCAAGGATGCTAATTCTATGATTTCTAGAATTTCTGCAAATAGCTGGAGAATTCCAAAAGGAGTACAAGCTTCTACTTATAAGCCAGAAGGAGTTGAATAAGAATGAAACAATACAATCTATTAGAGCTACTTGACTATATCAACCCTTCTGAACTTTCATATCAGGAATGGACTAATGTTGGAATGGCCCTCAAGCACGAGGGATATGAAGCAAGTGACTGGGATTCCTGGAGTGCTCAGGACTCAGAAAGATATAAAAGAGGAGAGTGCTTCATAAAATGGAATTCCTTTAATGAGACAGCAGGGGACATTGTCACAGGTGGAACAATCTTCGATTATGCTAAAAAAGGTGGTTTCATTCCTCCAAAAAAAATAGATCCTAATGAGGGCGTTCTTGATTGGGAAGATGAAATTGGCAATATCATAAACAAGGACTCTATAGATAGTATTGAGTTACATGAGCCTAGTGATTCGAATTGGAATCCAGCAAATGAGTTAATCAGATACTTAACTACTCTATTCGATACAGATGAATATGTTGGCTTCGTGGTTTCCTCGATAGAAAACGAAAAAGGAAAATTCATTCCTGGAAATCGTGGAAACTTTAGAATGACAGCAGGGCAGATTGTTGAAGGACTTCACTCGTGCAATGGCGATATTGGTGCAGTGATTGGAGACTACAATCAAGCAGCAGGTGCTTGGATTCGTTTTAATCCTTTGAACGGTGAAGGTGTTAGAAACACTGACATAGCATCATTCAAATACGCTCTTGTAGAATCTGATAGTTTGGATATAGGCAAGCAGTTGTCCATTATCCATCAGTTAGAACTGCCTGTTGCTGCAGTCGTATACAGTGGTGCTAAATCAATACACGCTATTGTCAAGGTTGATGCCTCAGACAATAAAGAATATAGAGAAAGAGTAAGTTACTTATATAAGATATGCGACAAGAACGGGCTTGAAGTCGATAGCCAAAATAAGAATCCATCAAGACTTTCAAGAATGCCTGGATGTATTCGTGGCGATCATAAGCAGTTCATTATTGAAACTAACACAGGAAAAGAGACATGGTCAGACTGGGTCGAATGGGTTGAATCAATGAATGATGATTTACCTGATGAAGAAAATTTGGCCGATGTATTATTCAATCTTCCTGATTATGCAGAAGAATTAATCGAGGGAATCTTAAGACAAGGCCATAAAATGCTATTGGTCGGTCCTTCAAAAAGTGGTAAGTCGTTCTCTTTGATAGAATTATGTATCGCTATTGCAGAAGGCACAAAATGGATGGGCAGACAATGTAAGCAAGGAGATGTATTATATGTCAATTTCGAATTGGATAGAGCATCATGCCTACACAGATTTAAAGATGTCTATCAGACTTTAGGATTAACTCCCAACAATGCAAATAGAATCTTTATCTGGAACTTGAGAGGGAAGACTCCTGCACTAGATCAGTTAGTACCAAAACTGATTAGACGAGCAGAAAAGAAAAAGTATATCGCTGTAGTAGTGGACCCTATTTATAAAGTCATAACAGGTGACGAAAACAGCGCCAGTGAAATGGCTAAGTTCTGTAATCAGTTTGATAAGATAGCAGATGCGCTTGGTGCATCTGTCATATATGCACATCATCATTCGAAAGGTGCACAGGGTTCTAAAAAATCGATGGACAGAGCTTCCGGTTCTGGAGTATTTGCAAGAGACCCTGACGCGCTGCTAGATATGATTGAATTGGATATGAATAAAGAAGTCAAGGAACACTTCATTAATGAAGCAAAAGTTGAAGCAATGCATACTGTACTCGATAAGTATGTTCCGAAGTGGAAGACATACATCTATCAGACTAAGAAAACAGATGATCACGATTTTGAAGCGATGAATGATTACTGTGCTGAAATGCTTGGATTCGAACAAATGAACGAATTACAGTATCTGACTGAATTAAAAGTTGATGCAGCTAAACATATTACTGCCCTTCAGATTTCTGGAACCCTTAGAGAATTCGCTACATTCGACCCTATCAACTGCTTCTTCAAATATCCTATTCACTTCTTGGATAATGGCAACTTGCTAAAAGGGTGCCGTCCTGAAGGTTCAAAGAAAAAGTCTAAGTTCGAAAAGATGAACGAGACTAATAAGAAGAAACAGGATGAAAATATTGAATTATTCTTAAATGCTTTCGAACAGTTAAATCACGATGGACAGGTTACTGTAAAAGAACTTGCTGAAAGTGGTCTGATGATGGGAAAGACGTACAGCGCAATAACTGTTGCTGTGCCAAGGTGGATAAAAAAAGGAAGTTTAGAAGGGTTTGAATACACAAAAGGTGTTATAAAAAAGAACTCTCACATGTAACTCTCACACTATATATAAATATATATATGAGAGCCTCACTATTGCTAATGATTCATATTCATATAGGGGAGTTCAGAAACTCTCCCCTATATATATGAACATTATCAAGTAAATAGTGATTTTTGAAAGAATTGAGGTATAAACAATGCAGTTTTTTATTAAGATGATTCCTCCGACAATTACAGCACAGGAACATAGAATCGGAAGATATGGAGTATATAAAAGTCCTGAACAGAAACAAGCATACGTTAAGTTAAGAGATGCAATCGCACCTTACGCTCCTAGTACTCCGATTGATCACGCTTGCCAGTTAATTGTTAAATGGTGCTTTCCTTTAAATAAAAGTCACAAAGTGAATGGTGAATATAAATACACAAAGCCTGATACTGATAATTTAAATAAGATGTTGAAAGACATTTTAGAAGAGTTAGGCTTCTACACTAATGATTCAAGAGTGGCTTCTGAAGTGATTGAAAAATTTTGGAGCGCCGTTCCAGGAATCTACATCTCATTAGAGGAACTATGAAATACGTATATAAGAAAGTCGATTATTACTCTATGCAGCAGTTAATGGATTTAATCGAACAGTTAAAAGATGAATATCAAATTGTAGGATATGAGGCATATGCACAAGAACAGTATGCAGTATTGACTTTATATCCTAAGAAAGAAGAGAAAAACAAATGGAAAAATTATATCTGGTAAAATTAGGAAAATTATATGTAACTAATACATCAAGTGATTCAGTCACTTTAAAAGAAAATGCAGAAAAGGCAAAAGTATTTGCTGACGAATTAGAAGCCGAAACCTTAGCTAATGTTCTAGGTGCTCAGTTAATTACTTTTGTATTGGAGGGCTAGAGATGTTTAAAGAAATCGGAAGAGTAGTGGAATTATTAAAATATCCACAAAGCATAATTTTAGGATTGGATAAGGTAGCACATATTAATAGTGATGATCTAACTCTCACTATTACATCAGAAGAGTGCGCTGAGTTAATACAATCAATATCAAAAGTAAAAAGATATGGATTTCGTGACAAATACGAAGAAAACTTGCATGAAGAAGTGGCTGACGTGCTTATCTGTATTGTTGAGTTATTGTGCTTAGGCTATTTAGATATTGATAAAGTCAAAGACTATCAAAAGTTAAAAATCAATAGAGAAATAGAAAGAGCAATCCAGAAAGAAGAACTGAGAAAGAAGGCAGAAAAGTATGGAACTTGTGAGTGATGAAAAACTAGAAGCAGTCGCTGACTTTCTAACAAATATTGAAGTTGATGGGAATTATTTATGTGGGTCATTCCTTGAATTTTTAAATAGTTCATGTAATGCACCAAAATGTGCAGATGATGAAGCTTTCTGTATGGAAGACTGCCCAATGAAATCAAAAGAAAACTTCATCAAGTGGATTAAAAAACCAGAAGAAAAAATATGCGTTGAAGATCTAGAGAAGCCTAAGCATGAAGACTTCATTGAGTGGGATCGTTTCGGTGACGGACACGTTAACGATTTTCGCTACGCTAAGGCATTAGAAAAGTATTGCAGCAACTTAGAGAACGTTCTTGCAGACACAGAATATGATTTAGAAACTGCTGAGTGTGATAATAGAGAGCTAACAGAAAAGTTAGAGAAGGTTAGAGGTGCTCTTGATGGGAAATATTAAACAAATAAATATCTATCTAGTAGATGGATCTAGATACGTAGTTATTCCTTCAGATGATAATTTAGCCAAATATGTAAAAGGTAATTTTTACGGAGGGTTTAACATTAGCATCTCAAAAAATGAAGCGAAATCAATTATTCATGAATGGGTGTTTAATGCTGAAAGACAATACAGCGGCAGAATTGATGATATTGGTATTACAGCAAGTAATATTATGTCTATTGAATTTTTAGAACATAGGGAATGATTATATGAACAAAAAGAATTTAAAAGAAATTATATATTCGGGCGAGTTTGTGAACGAATTAGAAAGCGAGATAGAATATTTAAAAGAAGAAAATGCATTAATCAAACGTAGATATACTGTTTTAGAATGTCAAAATCATTATCTTGAGTTATATAAGGAAGCGTTAGACCTAGCAATCACAAACGCTATTATTGTCGGTGGCTATGATTTTTGGGAAAGAGCTGCAATAGGATATGGCGTGCAAGAATTTTATAACAAGTGCATTCATAGAAACGCACCAAATCTTAATAAAGGTATTGTGGAATTCTATCTTTCGTTAATAGCAAACGCAAAAGCACAAAAGAGTGAGGTAAAAGAAAATGTTAAATGCAGAAAGATTTAAGAAAGAAATATTAGAAAATTCAAATGCTGTTTTTGATTTTTCAATGAGCAAGGATAAGCATACAATTAAAAAATGCCTTGGTGTTTGTGATGATTGTTTCTTTCACGAAGCAGGAGATCACTGCTCGAACATCAAAGTTAAATGGCTCTTATCTGAGTATAAAGAGCCTGTCAAGCTAACTAGATTTGAATATGATATTTTAAAATATCTATCAGACAACACAATACACATGTATATCGTTAGAGATGGCAATGGCAATATTTTTCTATATGATGAAGAACCCCAAAAAAGTGAGAGTTCTCCTTGGTGGACTGGTCGTGGCATGTACCACATGAAAATGTTTAATAAGTTATTCCAATTCGTTCAATGGGAAGACAGTACACCTACACTGATCAAGGATGTTTTAGAAAATTGTGAGGTGTTAGAAAATGCTGAAGAATAAAGAAGAGAGAACCTCATTTTTAAGAAATGAGAAGAACTGGGAAGCTGAGTATTTAACAGCTGATATTAAAATGTTGACTTTAAAATTAACACCTAAACTATATGTCAGAAAAATTCAAGTGATGGGTTTTAATAAATATTTTAAAAAAAGTGGATGGTATACGCAGTTTACTAAGTTCTTTTATCCTGATGATCTATATTATGGTCCTAATGCTTCAGATACAGAATTATTAAAATATTTAACTGCACATAAAAATGATGATTACATTGAAGACTTAGAAGTAGAAGGAGAACAGTAAAATAATGAGAATAAATGAAGTGTTAACAAGAGTCGATGAAGATGAACTCATTGACATTAGATGTAAAAGTTGGAATTTTTGTATACAAGGAACAAAATGGGAAATCACTCATAGTGAAACATTCATGGATAACCATTTTGGAGATATGTTAGTAACTCATATTGAAGTAAATGATTCGCCAAGAGGACACGCAATCATGCTATTGGCTGATTAAGGAGGAGTTTATAAGATGATATTTGTATTCATTACGTTCATGATCATTCTTTGGATGATTATGATGTCTGGTTAAAGGAGATTGGATATGATGATTTGGATTATAATAATAGCAGCAGTACTTATTTGGATTTTGATGACTGCATAATTTTTCGGAGGTGTATCGATGACTACAGAAGAAACTAAACAGTATTTGAAAAACTACAAGAACATGATGCATAGAATAGAGTACATTGATAATAAGCTAATCAATGTAAAATCAATACCTTATGATGATTCTTCAGTAGGATCATACGCAGAGCCAAAAACAAATAACGATTACATCATGATGAAGGATAAGTATCTTAAGGAAATGAGCAGTATAAGAGCCTCGGTTGAAAGCATAGAAGATATGACTCTAAGAGATGTATTGTTCTATCGATACATAGAATGCTTAGAGATATATGATATTGCTAATATCATGGATTGCTCTAATACATCTGTATTTGCTTATCTGCGTGATGCGATTAAAGAACTTTCAATTATTCTTGATTAATTCTTATTAAACTGTATTAATCTGTATTAATCAGAAGCACACAGCACTTAAAAAGGTGCTAGTATGGTATTAGACAGAAATATATAAGAGGGCCGGACTTAACAGTTTGGCTCTTTTCACATTAAGAATCATTAAGGAGGCGTATTAATTGTATGACAGAAAAACAGAGACTGTTTGCAGATGAGTATCTGAAAGATCTAAATGGTACGCGTGCCTATAAAACGATATACACTACTATCAAGAATGATAATGTTGCAGCAGTAAGAGCCAATACACTTCTTAAGCAGAAAGATATTTCTGATTATATAAGCAAAAGACTTGAAGAAATTCATAATGAGAATACGGCTGACATCCAGGAAGTGATGGAGTATCTTACATCAGTTCTAAGAGGAGAATCAGCCTCAGCGGTATTGATGATGAGTGGCAATGGTATGCAGAAGGTCACTGAGAAGCCTCCGGATGAGAAAGAAAGGCTTAAAGCTGCAGAGCTTCTTGGAAAGAGATTCGGTATGTTCAAAGACAATGTAGATGTTACATCGAACGGTAAAACAGTAATTGTAGATGATATAGATGAATAAGGTTAGTTTAAAGTCTACTATCGGTCCGGCTTTCTATGAAGTTCATAAGCATGTAAAAAACAATGACTACACGCATTATTGGCTAAAAGGTGGGCGTGGCTCTTTAAAATCTTCTTTTATCGGTGTTGAGATACCTTTAGGCATTATCAGAGATGCACAGCGAGGTGTAATGAGTAATGCAGTCATTATGAGACGAGTAAAAGATACGCTCAGAGATTCAGTATATGAACAGATTAAGTGGGGTATCTATAAGTTAGGTGCTCAAGATGATTGGTTAATACCTGAGTCTAAATTAAAAATGACTTATATGCCAACAGGTCAGCAGATAATATTCAAGGGTGCCGATGAACCTAAAAAAATGAAGTCAACAAAGGTTCACATCGGCTATGTTAAATATGTCTGGTACGAAGAATGTGACGAATTCGAAACATACGATAAGATAACCAATATCAATCAGTCACTTCTTCGTGGTGGGCATGAGTATTGTGTCTTTTACTCTTTCAACCCTCCTAAATCACAAAGAAATTGGTGCAACAGGCAAGTTCTAGTAAAAAGAGATGATACATATGTCTCTCATACAACTTACTTACAGGCACCTCCTGAGTGGCTTGGGGAGCAGTTTCTAATTGAAGCAGAACACACCAAGAAAACAAATATTGAAAAATACAATCATGACTATCTAGGTGAAGTAACTGGTACAGGTAGTGAGGTTTTTACAAACCTTGATATACGTGAGATAACCGACGAGGAAATACAGGTATTCGATAGATTGAAAAACGGATTGGACTTTGGTTATGCTGGTGACCCATTGGCATATGTCAAAGCAAACTATGACAAGACGCGCAGGCGTCTTTTTATTTTTGGTGAAGTATATGGAACTAGACTATCAAATGCCAAGGCCGTGAAACTCATAAAAGAGATTAACCCACTCAATAAGCTAGTCACTGCTGATTCAGCTGAACCAAGAACTATTAATGAATTCAAGTTATTAGGTCTCAATATCATCGGCGCAAAGAAAGGCGCTGACAGTGTGGACAATGGAATAAAGTTCCTTCAGGACTTAGACAAGATAATTATAGATCCTGTTAGATGCCCCAATGCTGCACGTGAATTCAATGACTATGAAATTGAAATGGATAGAGACGGCAACCTTAGAGGGGAGTTCCCCGACAGAAACAACCACACTATAGATGCGGTTAGATATGCTATAGAAAATGAAATCCTTATGAAGAAGGCAAGAGCAGGAAAGAGGAGATTTTAAAAGATGTATTATACTTTCACGATTCCACGAGAAAATTTTGACGAGACAAACATAGACAGGAGCATGATCCTTCGTCTCATTAGCAAGCATTATAGTATTCGTGCTCCTGAGATATTGAAGAATGTTGGCTATTACTTTGGTAAGCATGCCATCATGAACAGGAAAAAGAAGTTCAAGAACCAGCCGAACAATAAGATCATGGTAAATCATGCTAAAGATATATCAGATACAGCAACGGGCTATTTTCTTTCAAACCCTATCACATTCAAGAAGAATACAGAAGACGGCAATATTGACAAGCTGACAGGTGCTTTTGTTGATGCTGAAACAGATGATACAGATTCATGCAATGCTATCAATATGTCACGTGCTGGTGTCGCTTATGAGTATGTTTACTTATGTGAGCATGAAAGCAAGCTGATGACCAAGACACTTGACCCATTGTCAACGTTCAAGGTTTTCGATGCTTCAATTGAACAGCATGAACTATTCAGCGTTTATTATTCGATTGAAAAAGATGATTCTACTGACAGGTTCAATATCATCGCAACAGTAACAACTGAGAACTATGTCACAAGAATCGGAATCACTTGCAATGAGGAATTCGAAAAAGGCGAGTTTTCAGAACTAGGTGAGCCTTATCCACATTTCTTAGGTGAGGACCCTATCATTGAGTATAGAAACAACATGGACTGCATTGGAGACTATGAACAGCAGATTTCTCTTATCGATGCATACAATACATTATGCTCTGACAGAATCAACGATAAGGAGCAGTTCATTGACGCAGTGCTTGTTGTCTATGGCGCTCTTTTAGGTGATGACGATGAAGAAGCAACAAAAGCGCTCCAGGCTATCCGTAAGAATGGAGTTATGGAACTTCCTAGTGATGCACGCTCTGAATATCTGACTAGAACATTTGACGAGAATGCGGTGGAAACACTCAAGCGTTCAATAAAGGAAGATATCTATTCACTTTCTCATGTTCCTAATCTGACAGATGAAAACTTTGCTGGCAACAATTCAGGCATTGCTATTCAATATAAGCTTCTAGCACTTGAGACTCTCACCAAGACAAAAGAGAGATATTACAAGAAAGGGCTTAAAAAGCGTATAAGAATGTTCTGTACTTACCTTAATCTAAAGGCAATTGCTGCTGATCAGTCAATGATTGAGCCTGTATTTACAAGAGGACTCCCACAAAACCGTCTTGAATTATCACAAATCATTGCGAATCTTAAAGGTGTTGTTTCAACTAAGACACTTCTTGCACTCCTTGACTTTGTTTCAAACGTCGATGATGAAATGAAAGAAGTCAAAAAAGAAAAACAGGAAGCACTTGAAACACAGAAGCAGTTATTTGATACCGAAAATCAGAATACTCCTCCAGAAGATAAAGAAGAAACAGAGGAGCATGAGAATGATGATAATGATGATAAAGACAAGGAATAATAGTGTTCTGTTATGACTAACATCAAAAATATAAAGTACTGGGAGATGCGAGAAGCAAGGAACATGTACAAGGATATGCAGTTAGCTGAGGACTGTGCCAAAGAGTTGAGCGTAATCTATAGCAAGGCTGCAATCTACACTGCCAAGCAGATTGAGGGAATATTCAATAGATTCGCTTCAAAGCATCATCTAACAAGAGACGAGGCTATTAATCTTCTTTCAGAGTCTGACAGTAAAGATTTCGAAAAACTACTTGAAGCATACAAGAATAAGACAGGTGCCCAAAAAAGAGAGGTGCTGGCAGAATTGGAAGCCCCAGCATATAAGAATCGTATGAAGAGGCTAGATGATATTGATAAGTCAATAAACAGGCTAATTAATGCGGTTGCATCAAAAGAAAGAGATGCAATAGACAAGACAATGCGAAAGGTCTATGAAAGCAGTTATCACCATGCAGTATATGAAGCTGCAAGAATGAGTGGCCTAGATCTTTGGACAGGTCCCATTGATGAAGGCGCCCTTGAAACCATTCTGAAAAAGAAGTGGTCAGGTCAGAACTATTCCGAAAGAGTATGGAACAATACTCAGAAGGTCGCTGATTCACTAAAAGAGGAGTTCATGATAGGAGCCCTCACAGGAAAGACAGAGAAGGAAATGACCGACTCAATCAACGAACAGTTCCTATCAGGCAGAAATAAAGCTAGAAGACTTGTAAGAACTGAATCATCATACATTCACAATGAGGCGCACTTCCAGGCTTATAGGGATTACGGCATAGAGGAGTATAGATTTGTTGCAACACTAGACCTTAGAACGTCTCAAATTTGCCGTGAGAAGGACGGAAGTGTATACATGGTGAATGATAAGAAGATAGGTGTAAACGCCCCTCCAATGCACCCATGGTGCCGTTCTACAACTATTATGAATCTTGATGATGAAACTATGCATAATCTAGAAAGATTTGCTAGAGACCCTGTCACAGGTGAAAGGATAAAGGTTCCAGCAGATGAGACTTATAAAGAGTGGTATCAGAGAATGGTTGAAAAGCATGGTGCAGATGCAATTAACACTGCTGAGAAATTAGTTGAGAATCGTTCTAGTGACAGGAAACAGCAAATAAAATACCTCGATTTGTTGGGTAAGCAAAATATACCTTTATCACTATCAGAATTTCAAAATTTGAAGTATAATGATAAAGAGAATTGGTTACTATTACAAAAATACAAGAGATCGCGTAGCTCAGGAAAATTATCAGCATTTTCAACATTTGAAGACTATAAGAAGTATCGTAAAATCATACAAGATGAAATTGTTGGGCGTACAACTAAGGATGGAGTTGTAATAAAATCGCAAAGTGACCATTTTATCGAAAGAGTATTAGGGACAACTGAAAAAGAAGGCCCTCAAAAGAATAAGAAACGTGAAGGTGTTGAAATAGAGGATGTTATTTCTGCATTAACTGACCCAGAAAAAATAACCGAAAAAGAAAATGGTAAACGTATAAGCAGAAAGTATATAGGTGAAAACGTAGAAGTTACACTTAACCCTGATACTGGAAATTTAATTCAAACAAACCCTAAGAAAAGAGAGTGAATTGTGATGTACAAATTATTGGATGAAGATGTGAAATTATTGAAAAAGTTGCTTCTTATGAAAGATTGGAACCCGGAAGATGGGTATTCAAAAGAATGTGTTATTGAATATGTTAATGCGAATAGAGAACTAAATAATGAAGAGATTAATCAGATTCGTAATTACGTATTAGACAAGAATCTTGAATATGGATTTGATGATAATGAAGAACCTAATGAACTAGGGTATGCAACTGAAGAATTAGGCGATAGACTGTTTTATGCTATGGATGATTAGTTAAATCCTTTAGTTGATAAAAAGACAATGTGAAAGGACTTGGAATATATGGCAAGAGATGATTATCATGTAATTGTTTATCAGATTCTATCCTACCTGTATATGCAGCTAAAGCAAGGGAAGGATATTGATGTATCACTCATAAGACATGACAGTAAATATCTGCAGATCAACAGAAAGTACTGGACTTATGTCATTGTGAATCTATTAAATGAGGGATATATCAGTGGGATAGTAATTGACCAGGATATAGACGAAAACATAGAAATATACAACCTTGATAAATGCGAGATTACACCAAAAGGAATAGAATACCTTACTGATAATTCAACTATTGAAAAAGCCAAGCGATTTATGAAAGACTTGAAAGATATACTACCGTTCGTATAAGCCGACTATCTAGTCGGTTTTTATTTTGCTCAATTTCAAGAAAGGAGAACCATATGGCTGAAGGATTGAAACCACATCATCACCAGTACTTTGAATATGACTGTAAAAGTCATTTTGACAGCCGTAGGCACGTCATTGTTAAGAAGGTGACATATATGTGCATGATATGCGGAAAACTCTCACACGAGACATATGAAGAGTACTGTCCGCCTCCCAAGGAAAGAAAACCTAAAGCATTGATGAAATACAGAAGCAGACAGAAGAGCGGTTGATGTTCTTCTTTTTTTCTGTTTGTCCATAACGTGCATATGACATTAAAAGGTGCATGGATATAACAGTCATACGGACTATAAACGGAGGAATTAAGTTATGGAATACATTAAGAATATGATGCCTTTGAACCTTCAGCTGTTTGCGGAAGAAGGGGAAGATGATACAGGCGATGAAGGGAATCCCGATAATGCGCAGTCAGGTGAACCTGAAGATGGTAAAGCCAAAGTAACAACCCTCACAGAAGACGATGTGGACAGAATCGTCCAGAAGAGACTTGCCCGTGCAAGAAAGAAGTGGGATAAGGATCATACGGAAGCCGAAAGGCTTCAAAAGATGACAGATGATGAAAAGAAGCAGTATGAGGAAGATAAGAGAAAAGAAGATCTTGACAATAGAGAAGCAGCAATTACTCGTAGAGAACTGACTGCAGTTGCCAAGGAACAGCTTAATGCTGCAGGAGTTCCAGCAGACATGGCTGACTTCATTGACTACACTGATGCTGATTCCGTAAATGAATCTGTCAAGAGACTCTCTAAAGCATTCAAGGGAGCAGTTCAGCAGTCTGTTGATGACCGATTAAAAGGGAAAGCACCTTTAGACAAGGCAAAAAACAATGTATTGACTGCTGAAGAAGAGAATGCAAGAAAGGCATTCGCGAATGCACTTAAATTTTAGAAAAGAGGTATAGAACATGGCAATTAACACATTAGAGTATTCAACTATTTTTCAGACTGAATTAGATAAACAGATGGAGCATCTCACTCTTACATCATGGATGGATGCCAATGCCGGACAGATTAAGTATGACGGTGGTGCAGAGGTAAAAATCCCTAAGATGTCATTAGTGGGCTTAGGTGACTATAACAGAGATGAAGGATATAAACAGGGTGCTGTCACTCTTGAATATGAAACATTCAAAATGACACAGGACCGTGGAAGAAAGTTCCTTCTTGATGCAATGGATGTAAACGAAACTAACTTTGTGGCATCTGCTGGCACTGTCATGGGAGAATTCCAGCGTTTACATGTTGCCCCTGAAGTAGATGCCTACCGTATTTCTAAGGTTGTTTCTGATGTTACAGAAAAGAAATCAGCCAACATCCTAACAACTGCATTGACTGAACAGAATATTCTTTCTGAATTAGAAAAGGCAGCGGATACTATCCGTGATAAAGGATACCAGGGTGATATCATCTGTCATATTACATATGATACTTTAAGATTATTAAAGGAAAAGATGGTAAACAGCAACCTTACATCAGGTAAATTGACTATTGGAAATATCACATTAGACATCTATAAGCTTGATGAAATCACATTCATTCCTACACCAAAGAACAGAATGTATTCAGCTATCAAGGTTGATGCTGGAGCAACAAAAGACGCAGGTGGATATACAAAAGGTGAAACTGCTAAGGATGTAAACTTCTTAATGGCGCCAATCAATAGTGTTATCGGTGTTACTAAACAGGACAAGACAAGAGTATTTGACCCTGATACTAACCAGGATGCAAATGCTTGGCAGATTGACTATAGAAGATATCATGACTGCTGGGAAAAGGACAACATGCTTGACCTAATCATTGCTAACGTCTCAGCTGATGCATAATGATCATTGTAAAAAGAATCAACGTTGAAAGGGCCATCCATGAGGATGACCTTCAGCGTTATACAAAACAGGGATATCGTGTCATTGAAGACAAGAAGAATGATGAAGATACTCCTGTAGAAAACAATGAAGTGACGGACCTCAACGATATGACTGTTGACCAGTTAAAGACTATTGCAAAGGAAAAGGGCGTTAGCGGATATTCTAGTCTTGTTAAAAAGGAATTGGTCGCAGTTCTCACTAATATGCAGGAGGAGTAATCTATGGATCTAGTTGAGATTGTTGCTGAAAGAACAGGAACGAGTCAGGGGCGTGCAAAAATCTATGTTGAAATGGCAAAACAGCGTGCTCTTGCACATACAAACCGCACTGTATACATCACTGCAATGGATTTCTGTGTGGCTGATCTAGCATGTGCCATGTACTTCAGAGAGGGCATGGTCGGAGAATCATCACATTCAGAAGGTGGCATCACATCTACTTTTCAGTCTTCCACTTATGAAGATATTCTCTCAACTCTCAACAACTTGAGACTGATTCGTGCAGGAGGAATCGTTCACGAAAAGAAGCCGGAGGGGAACCAATGAGACTTTCAGCGCTTAAGAACTATCCTGTATATGAGCCTGTCATCGAAAAAGATGGTGAAGGTGTCACTACTGAAAAGTGGATCAAGAGAAAATCAATGCTTCTTGAGATATGGCCTGCATCCGGTAAATTACAGGCGGAAATGTACGGGGAGAGACTGAACTACATTCTTAATATGATTCTTCCCAAGAATAAGGATGATGATTTCAGACTCACTGAAAAGTGGGGAGTGAATGTCTATAATCAGTCAATCGATGAACCGGATTATAGGATCATCAGCATGAAGGAATATAACAGACACTATCTCTATGAACTGGAGAAGATTATTAAATGAGCCTCAATGGTGCTAATGAATTATTTAGAAAGCTTCGTGCTATAGATGTCGTTCTTGAGAATCCAGAACAGGTTCTTGGAAAGGCTGCGGAAACAATCAGAAGTGGTTGCGTTCTTGAATGTCCTGTAAATAATGGTGAATTAAGAAATTCCATTAAGACAAGAGTTGAAGGCGACAAGGGATATGTTTATACAAATAAGGCATATGCTCAATATGTTGAATTCGGAACAGGTCGAAAAGGTGCAGCAGACCATGCTGGAATATCTCCATATGCACATCCTTCTTATACTATGGAACCTTGGTGGATTCCTGAAGAGAAGTTATCAGAAGAAGCAATAAATAACTATCATTGGGTAGTTATCGAGGTTGATGGAAAGAGATATTACAGGTCGGATGGACAGCCGGCACAGCCATTCATGTACCAGGGAGCAAAGAAGACTGAAAAGAAAGCAGTGAAGGATGCTGGTATTGTAATCAGCCAGTTAATTGAAAAGGATTAAAAGCATATGAACAACATTAAAGACAAAGTATATAAGGCTCTGACAGATGAAGGCCTTGAAGTCACTGACATCTATCCTAAGGACTGGGCTAAGCTTCCAGCCGTTCAGTATGTTGAGGAAGATAACAGCGTGGCAGAATGGACGGATGACAAGGAGCAGACATCACATGTCCTTTACAGAATCGAAATCTGGGATACTAAGAGTACATCGGATACAGCCTTGAAAGTTGATAAGGCATTATCAGCAATGGGGCTAAAGAGAGTATTATGCAAAGATATTGATGATGCATCAGGACTTAGACACAAGAAAATGAATTATGAAGCATATTATGATAGTGATTACATCTATCATGGTATGTAAATGATAAGGAGGAATTATATAATGCTAGCAAATGGCGCTAAATTATCTTATGACAAGACAAACAAGGGAACTTCTTTTACTGACCTTCCAGGGTTAAAGAAGATTCCTGATATGGGTATTGAAAAAGAAAAAGTTGAAAACTCTTCACTTGATGATGCAGTTAAGGTCTATGAGTTTGGTATCGGAGACCCTGGAGACCTTGAATATACATTCAAGTATGACAACAGCAAACCAACATCTTCATACAGATTAATGAGGGAACTGGAAAAAACAGGAGCTACTGCAATGTTCAAGGAAACATTGAAGGACGGCACTACAACTACATTCTCGGGACAGGTCACTGTTAAAAGAGCGGGCGGTGGTGTCAATGATGCTATTGAATTCACTGTTGCAATCGCATTACAGTCTGAACTCACTATTGCTGACCCAGGAGAAGCAGTAGCGCAATCTGAGGAAACTGCATCTGAAGCAGTAGCAGAATAGAAAGGAAGATATAGATAAATGGCAGAAAAAGCAAAAAGAAAACCGTTCATTATTTGGAAAATCGGTGAAGAAGAATACAAATTAAAACTGACAACAGGAGAAATCTCTAGACTAGAACAGATGTATGGTGGAAGTCTTATCAACCTTCTTAATACAGAATCAGGCATGACACCATTATGCACTATGCTGGACATCACACATGGTGGTCTTCAGAAATTCAACAGCAACATCGACAGAAGCGATGTGAATGATATGTTTGATAGATACATCGATGAAGGTGGCTCACAGACAGAGTTCCTTAGTGATGTTCTTATTCCATTGTTCCAGGTATCGGGTTTTTTCTCTGGGGCTCTCGAAACGAAAATGGAAAAGGAAATGGCGGAAGCCAAGAAGAATCTCTAGAAGATATCCTGATTACAGATTACATATACAAGGCGGTCTATGATCCAGCGCTTGATGCTGGAGTAGACCCCTTTTCATTTTGGAATTATTCGTTAGATGAGCTATTCGATATTATTTCAGCATATGAAAGAAAGAAAAAAGAAATGGTGCGACAGGAAGCGATATCTCTTCAGATACAGGCCCTTCAGATAAGGGATTGTATTTCTGCTGTCCTTAATGGCAAGGATGATTCATTCACTCCTGCACAATTGTGGGACTTCTATCCTTCACTTTTTGAAGAGGATAGGAAAGAGTTTGAAAAAGAGAAGGAAAGAAAAGAGATTGCAAGCGCTAGATCTTCTCGCATTGCCTTCAGTAGAAGACATAATGAAGCACTAAGAAAAAGAAAGGCGGTGATGCAGAATGACGGTAGAGGAACTGCAGATAGTAATATCTGCACAGACGAAATCAGCGAAATCAGAACTGAACAGCGTGAAGAATGAAGTCACCGGCCTAAAGAATCATGTTGATAAGGTCACAGGCTCAATTGGCAATTCATTCAAGAGTATCCGCAATATTGTGGCGGGTCTTGGTATTGCTTCTCTGATTAAATCAACAATATTAGGTAATGTTGATGCAGCAATCAAGAGAGTTGATACTCTTAGCAATTACAGCCGTGTGATGTCGAATCTAGGCGTTGGCAGTGTTCAAGCGAATGCATCTGTACAGAAACTAAGCAATAAGCTTATTGGGCTCCCAACAACCCTAGACGATGCATCAGGCGCAGTACAGAGATTTACGTCAGTGAACAGTAACATCTCTAGATCAACAGATATGTTCCTTGCACTAAATAATGCTATTCTAGCCGGTGGTGCAAGCTCAGAAATACAGAAATCAGCCTTAGAACAGTTGTCACAGTCATATGCTAAGGGTAAACCCGATATGTTTGAATGGCGTTCAGCGATGACTGCAATGCCTGCACAGATGAAACAGGTGGCTGAGGCCATGGGTTTTGTCAATGCTTCCGCACTAGGTGAGGCTTTAAGAAACGGAACGGTATCAATGGACCAGTTCATGGATACAATTATGAAGTTAAATACACAGGGCATTAACGGCTATCAGTCGTTTGAGGAACAGGCAAGAAATGCGACAGGTGGAATTGCTACATCAATTGCTAATATGAGAACAGCTATTGTTAGATGTATGTCCGAAGTAATGAATACCATCGGGCAGTCTAATATTGCTGGATTCTTTACCAATATTGCAAAGGCAATTAATTCCTGCGTCCCATATGTTGTTGCATTCACTAAAGTTGTTATGGTTGCCGTTGGGTATCTGACGGCACTGTTTGGTGGCAAGTCAAAGAAGTTGAGTTCTTCTTTTGGCGGAGTGTCAAACAATGCTAAGAAGGCAGCAGGAAACACAGGGACTCTTGCAAAGAAAATGAACGATGCTTCCGACAGTTCGCAGAAGCTTTCTAAAGGCGCAAGCGGAACAGGAAGAGGATTAAAAAAGGCAGCAGGTAATGCTTCTAAACTCAAGAAGGAATTGAAAGGAGCTCTTGCTGGATTCGATGCAATCAATAACATCAATTCAAGCAACGGTTCAAGTGATCCGTCTTCAGGTGACTCAGGTGGCTCAGGCGGTGCTGGTGGTTCCGGTGGTGATATCGGCGGATTCAGCATGGATGACAGTGGTGCAGAAGAACAGAAAGGGCTTCTTGAAGAAGTAGACAAGCAGTTAGAAGAAATCAAGAAGAAGGTTGCGGAATTCTTCCAGCCATTAAAGCAGTCATGGGATAAGTTTGGTGCGCCGATGATTGCAGCTGCAGTATATGCATTTAATGGTGTCAAGAATCTTCTTATGGAAATCGGCAAGTCAATGTATACAGTGTGGGAAAACGGCACAGGCGCAAAGACTGTCGAACTGATATTGAAGATATTCACTAACATCTTCAAGATAATTGGCAATATCTCTCAAGGACTGGCCGATGCATGGAACACGGCAGGCCTAGGTGATTCAATCATCCAGCATTTATGGAATATATTTAACTCTATATTGAAGATCATCAATGAGATTCTGAAAATTGTGAGAGATGTTACTAAGGCGATTGACTGGACTGCTGTATTAGGTGCAGTGGATGTGGTTCTTATTATCATTGATGGGTTATTCTCTTTCATAGCAGATAATGTAGGTCGTATTCTTGGCATACTCTCAGTTATTGCGGGATTATCATTATTTTCTACTCTTGCTGGAATTCTTGGTACTGTTATCACACAGATACAGCTTGCAGTAGGAGTATTTTCAGGTTGGGCATCACTTGCAACTGCATTGAGTGGTGCATTTGGAATTCTTCCACAGATATTCGCATCTATTGTAATGGCTGTGAATCCTGTAAATGTCATCATAGGGGCAGTCATTGCTACAGTGGTAGACTTATGGCAGAAGAGTAAGAGTTTCAGAGATGATATAGTAAGCATTCTAGGAAATATCGCCACTATTGTTCAGAAGGTATTTCTAAATATTGTGGCACCTATCATTGATACAGTTGGTAAAATCATCATGGATTTTGTGGAAACTGTTCTCAAACCGTTGTGGAACGCATGGGAGAATGTATTCCAGAGCATAATGGGATTATTAAGTGATTTTCTAAAGTTCGCCACACCTATATTCAGCACGATTCTTGATATTCTAGGACCTGTATTCGAATTATCCTTAACACTATTGAGAGGTGTATTTGATATGGTATTTGCTGCAATCAGAGGAATTATTGAACGTGCAGACAAAACAATCTGCGAAAGAGTCAACAATATCAGAGAATTCTTCCGTAATCTAGGTGAATGGATGGAAGGAACTTTCGGTTTCAAATGGAAAAATGTGTTTGAAACGGTTAAGAATGCCGTCAAGGTGTTCAGAGACTACATGGGTCCTATCATCAGTTCCGTACAGGTTATTTTCATGGGTCTAGCTAACTTCATCGGTGGCGTGTTCTCAGGCAACTGGAGAAGAGCATGGCCTGGGTGTTAAGCAGATATTTGAGGGTATTGTTTCCGGATTAGGAGCCATCTTCAAGGCTCCATTGAATTTCATGATTGATGGAATCAATAAATTCTTAAGCGGCATTGGCAAGGTAAAGATTCCTGACTGGGTTCCTGGAGTCGGTGGAAAAGGATTCTCTATCCCTAGAATTCCTAGACTTGCAAAAGGTGGTATCGTAAGTGCATCCACTATTGCCAATATTGGTGAAGCAGGAACAGAAGCAGTAATACCATTACAGAGAAACACACAGGGACTTGATATGATTGCTGAAAAGATTTCAGAAAGATTATCACTTTCTCAAAATGACGGCACAGGCGCTACCTACGTCATTAAATTAGTTCTTGATGATGGCAGAGTAATCACAAAGATGGTGATTGACAATATCAAGGACTATGAAGCACGCACAGGAAAGCCTGTATTTGACTATTAGGAGGTAGAATAAATGGCAGATGAAGCGAAAATCAAGATAAACGGAACACTTATTCCGACTCCTTCAGAGATTAGCGTAGAAATCAATGATCTAGATTCTGATAGTGTCAGACCTGTATCAACAGGCATATTAAGAAGAAATAGAATACGTTCTAACATGCTTAAGATTACATGTACATATAAGTTGAATACATTTACAGATGTAATGAATATTTTGAAGGTACTCACTCCGGCAGAGTTCACGGCAGAACTCTACATTCCTGATCATGGTATCAGAGGAACCAAGAAGATGTATGCTTCAAATAAGAAGTACAATTATAAGAGAGTGCAGTCTGGTCTAAAGGCAGATTCATTCTCTTTCTCTCTGATTGAGGTGTGATCATATGCTTATAAAATATGGAGAGACAAATGTAACGGACAGACTTCTTGATTATAAGATGTCTGTCTCTTTTGCTGACTGCCGTATGATAGGCAATGTGCCATCAATAGAACTGACAATGAAGTTCGATAATTATGACGGCATTCTTGACAATATCGACATCAGCAAGTACTGGGAAGTCAAGGAGAATGATGCATCTGATACAAGATACTTCAAGGTGTATGACCAGCCGGAGAAGTACACCAAGGAACTTACTCTCAAGATGTATGACAACAACTATTCTCTTGACAAGGCATACGATACTAAACTGTCTTATCCTGTCACTATAAAAGACCAGCTAGACGAGATTGAAAGTCTGACTGGTCTTTCTATTATTCGTGAAGGAATACCACAGTACGTTCTTGATAAGAGCGTATCATGGTACGATAACACGATTGTGATAAGAAACTATCTCGGATGGATTGCTGAACTGTTTGCAGCAAATGTCTATGCAGAGGGGATTGATTCTATTAGATTTGTTCCCATTGAAAAGACTGCCTTTGCTGTTACACAGGATTTAACGGATTATGAGAAGAATGAAGTGTATACGCTGACAAGAGTATATGCTGAAAATGGTCTCAATCCTCTTTCTAAGGGTGATGAGACAGGCAATACGCTGTTTATTGATTCAGCAAATCTATATGCAGATGAACAGAGCATTATAGACAGCATCTATGACAGACTTAAAGGATTGACTTTCAACCAGGTGAAGAATGTCACAATGATATCGGTTGATAACCTTCTCCCTGGTGCTCTTGTCAATTATAACAGCAATGAATTCACTTTCTTTGTATCTGATCTAACTGTCAGTTATAAAGGTGGACAGTTCTCTATGTCTACGGTTGACGGCAGTGTGACAACAAAGAATGAAGAAAAGACAGTGAATCGTGTATCTAATACAACACGAATCAGAAAGCTGCAGGTCCAGCAGGACCAGGAATCATTGAAACTGGATATAATCGCAAAGGAACAGGAAGGCATCAATGACAAGATGGCGCAATTAAGCCTGTCCAATGAGAAGATATCGCTAAGGGTTTCAGAAGTTGAAGAAAAGGCTGGAGAAGCAATCAAACAGGCACAGGGTTCTGTTAAGAAATTTGTTTGCGAGTATGCTAGTTCAACAGATGGAGCTACACCACCAGAGACAGGTTGGTCAGAGACTGCACCGACATGGCGTCCTGGATTCTATATATGGCAGAGAACAGCTACGACGATCAACAATACTGTCACATACAGTACTCCTGTATGTATTACGGGTGCAAAAGGTGAGGATTCTATATTGTTGTGTATAGAGTCATCAAATGGCACGACATTCAAGAACAGCGATGTGGCAACTATATTCACAGTAAATATCTATGTGGGTGGAGCTGTGATTGATAACTCTTCAAAACTGAGAGAAACATTTGGAGATAATGCATATCTGCAGTGGTTCATTAAAAGGCATGGAGAGACAGAATTCAGCAAGATCCCGTTAGATGATTCAAGGCTCAATGATAACGGGTTCATGTTTACTATTTCAGCAAAAGACATTAAATTCAAGGCAGTATTCAACTGCGAGTTAAACATTTAGGAGGAAAATTATGGCAATTAAAGCGGTCAATCAGATTGACGTTATCGACTTAACCGATGGTTATTCGGTTGTATTAACTAATGACAACTATACATTCTTAGGTACTACTACTTCTGTAAACGGTACACAGACAACAACTACACAGGTAATGGCATTATGTGGTAGCGAACAGGTTCCATGTACTGTAGGAACTATTACATGCCCTACAGGAATCTCAGCAGTGTCTGACGGCAAGTCACCAATGCCAACAATCACAGTTACTGCAACATCTGCATTAACTAAGAGTGGTACTATTACTATCCCTATCGTTGTTGATGGTGATATCACAATCAACAAGACATTTAGTTACTCAATCGCATTCAAGGGGCAGACAGGTCAGAATGGTACAAGTGTTACCGTAAGTTCGACTTCTGTAACATACCAGGTCGGTGCAAGTGGAACTACTAAGCCAACAGGAGAATGGAGCACTACTGTTCCAAACGTACCTAATGGTCAGTTCCTTTGGACTAAGACAGTAGTCAAGTATTCTGACGGCAAATCAACAGAAGCGTATTCAGTCTCTTACAAGGGTACAAACGGCACAAATGGGAAGGATGGCTTAGATGCTATCACTATGGCAATCACTTCAAGCGGTGGAACAATCTTCAAGAACACTGCTATCACTACAACTTTAACTGCTCATGTCTACAAAGGTGGAGTTGAAGTGACTGGCTCTGCGTTATCTGCATTAGGAACCATCAAGTGGTATAAGGACGGTGGAACTACTGCTGTAGCAACAGGTGCGACATACACAATCGGTGCAGGTGATATCACAAACAAGGCAACATTCAGCGCTCAGCTAGAAGGTTAATTATATGGTTAAGGCATCGGCTAGCATGACCCTCGTGAGAGTCAACGATGGCGAGGACGGGCAGGGAATTCGCTCAATCACTCCGGAGTATTACCTATCAGATTCAGCAACGGAAATGCCCGATGCAAGCAGTAACGGGTGGAAAAGCGTTCCCGATGACTACATTGACAAGCATTATTACTGGGTTAGGTCGAAGATATTATGGGATGATGGAACATATACAACGACCACCCCAGTGCTTGCAAATGACCTGAAGTCAATCATTGATGATTACGACAACAGAATAAACAACATGAACAGTCAGCTGCAGCAGGCAACCAAGGATGCTTCTTCGTCTATTGAACAGACAAAGGCATCCATTTTACAGACAGTATCAGAGAATTATTACAGTGCTTCAGATGGCGCAAACCTCGCTTCTACTGTATCTACTATTCAGCAGACAACAGAAAGCATTCAGATGGGATTTGTAAAGAAAGAAGACTTTAGTTCTCTTTCTGATACTGTATCAAACAATCAGACTCAGCTGAATACTTATATCAGATTCAATGCAGAAGGCATAGAGATAGGTAAACAGGAATCTGAATTCAAAACCAAACAGACAAACAGCAAGTACTCTATTCTTCAGAACAATGACGAAGTAGCGTACTTTGCTAACAACAGAATGTATAACTCAAACATCGAAGTTTCTAGTTCTTTAAGGATTGGAAACTTCGGATTCATTGTTAATAGCGATGGATCATTAACATTTAAGAAAGTAGGTGGTGACTGATGGCAACAAGCGCAACATGCAGTGCATCGTTTGGTGGTGGCAATGGTAATGTCACAATGACAATGACACGAACAGGTGTTAATGTTGACGGAAACTATGATTTATGGACTGCTACACTAACTAAATACTATAAGTGGAATATTAACTCAAACGCTACTAAATACGGCTCTATGTGGGCTAATGGCGTACTGTTATGGTCTGGTGGAGTGACTATCGGAGGTAGTGGAACAAAGACACTTGCGATAGTTACTAATATCAAGATTCCTCATGACAGCAACGGTGGGAAGCATTTTGATTTCTCATTCTCACAGGAATTGAAGGTAACTCTTTCGGGCAGTTATGTAGGTAGTGTATCTGCTTCGGGTGGTATTGACTGCGATGTTATCCCGAGAGCAACAAAGCCTTACTGTTCTCCAGCATCAGTTTATTTTGGAAACAGTGTAACAATCAAGACCCCTAGAGCATCATCTGATTTCGGACATGTAATATCGTACAGTTATTATGATACGAATGTACAGATTGCTGCTAATCAGTGGAATGATGAATTCAAGTGGACAGTTCCAACTTCGTTAATCAACAAGATGACTAACACGTCATATTCATATATGACATTCAAGGTAGATACATATAACCATGCTGGAAAGTACATCGGTACTAACTACTGTCGATTGGATTTAGTACTACCATCCGGCTATGAGCCTAGTGTCACAGGAATCACATACACAAATGAAGATACTGCAATCGCAAAAAGATTCGGAGCATCAACAATTATACAGGGTGTTTCGAAAGTCAAATGCAATGTATCTACCTCAACAAAGAATGGAGCTACAATCACGTACTACCAAAATGAAATTGACGGACAGAGTATACCTGGTCCAAACAGTTTCTTTACGACACAGCCGTTGAAATCGTCTGGTACAGTTACGCTAAAATCGACAGTCACAGATTCAAGAGGACAGAAGGCTGCACTTTCAAAGAATATCAGTGTCACACCATGGTGGTCACCGGCTGTTAAGAATGTCAGCGCACAGCGTTGGAATGCTTCGACTAACAAAGCAGATGATGAAGGTACGGCGGTTAAGATTTCTTATTCATTTTCAGTTGCACCTGTTGCAAATAAAAATGATAAGTCTGTCATGATCCAGTACAAAAACGGTGAAACGTGGACTACTCTTGCAACTTATACAGATTCATACAGTGGCGAGAACAAGGTATATATATCATCTGCTGGCAAGTTCAATACGGATAATGCCTACTCGTTCAGAGTGCTTGTGAAGGATTACTTCACGACAGACGGTGTTGCATCTTATGCTGCTATTGCTCCTTCATTTAAGCTGCTTGATTTTTCAGCAGATGGCAGAGGAATTGGTGTTGGATGCAAGGCAGAGAGTGGTAAGTTAAAGGTAGATATGCCTCTTGAAGCGCAGTCATTTAATGGGTATGTATTTGATTTTGATATAGAGAATCAAGTAGATACGTGGGTGCCCGTGCTCACGGATAAGAAGATACAGCATAGAGTTATTGGCTGGTCTGATTGGATCTCTTGTGGAACTAATGCATGTGGTATCACACTGAAATACCGATATAACGACGGATTGAAACTCTGCGAAATAAACTGGGATGGTTCGTTGACTGCTCCAATTGGTGGAAACACAGGGGGATATATATGGAGTAATTTTCCTAACGATAAAAAGCCTAGGCAAAATGTTTTCGTTCCTGCTGTTTATCCAGGAGGAACTTTAGTGGTACGTTTTTACCCCATAGCCAACGATGGTACAAAGAATCAATGGACCATCACATCATTGAAAGACAATGTAAATAGTGCATACGTATGTGGCACATTTATTTACTCATATGCTTAAAGGAGAAGGAGAATATGAAATTATATGATACATCATTAAAATACATGGATGCGATTAACGCAATCGGAGGCACTATTGTAGCGGTATTGACTGCTGCTTTAGGCACACATTGGTTTTTATTCGTAGGCTTTTTAACATTAAACATCATCGACTACATCACAGGAATTAGAAAGTCTAGATTAACAGGCAAAGAAAATTCAGCAAAAGGAGTGCGTGGTGTATGGAAGAAACTCGGTTACTGGCTAATGGTGCTAGTAGCATTCCTTGCATCAGCAATTTTCATCGAGATCGGTCAGACTATCAATGTTGATCTAACAATTACTACTTATATTGGATGGTTTACGCTAGCGTCTTTAATCATTAATGAACTTAGAAGTATCATTGAGAACTTTGTGGAAGCCGGAGACAACGTACCATCCGTACTAACTAAAGGACTAGAAGTTGCTGAAAATGCCATTAAAAAAGGAGAAGAATAATGGGCAACGATGAATTTTTAAAGATTGCAACCGAAGAAGTAAGAAGATATACAAACGAACATCTAGAAGATCCACAGGATTTTGATGTTTATGTTGTGTGGGTATGCAAGACACTTCAGAACAATAAGGCACTACTATCAACTACACTTCTTGATGGCATGTACTTCGAGTGCACTTATAATGGAGATAAAAAAGAATTATATTTAGATGCTTACAAGAAAGAAAAGAATGTATGCATTAAAGTGGGGGATTAAACAATGGAATTACAAGACACTGTAGAACTTATGAACAGTTCTGACTATAAGGATAGATTCAAGGCTGAGTACTGGCAGGCAAAAATCAGATATGACAAGTTAGACGATATGACCGTCAAGTACGAAGCACGTACTTTGACATTCATTCCTAGATGTTCGCTTGATCTATTAAAAGAGCAGAAAAAGCATTTAGGAAATTATATTCGCACTCTTAAGATTAGAGCAGAGATTGAAGGAATTGAATTATAGATATCGTTGTGAGAGGACATACGCGCCTCTCATCTATTTTAAGAAAGAAGGTATAAAATATGAATTTTAACGTACATGGTGGACATAGCTTAAAATGTCGTGGGGCAAGTGGATTATTAGACGAAGTCAATGAAGACAGAAAAGTTAAAAATAAAGTCATTGAGTTGTTAAGAGCAAACGGACATACAGTATATGACTGTACTGATGACAATGGAAAAGACCAGAATTCTAACTTAAAAGCAATTGTAAATAAGTGTAATGATCATAAGGTTGACTTAGATGTCTCTATTCATCTCAATGCAGGGGGTGGAACAGGAACAGAGGTGTATATCTATAACGATAGTTCAAAAGCCAAAGATGAAGCTGAAAGGATTGCCAAGAACATTTCTAACACTCTAGGCATTAGAAACAGAGGTGTTAAAACATCTACTAAGTTATTTGTGTTGAGAAAGACTAAATCTCCAGCACTACTTGTTGAGTGCTGCTTTGTTGACAACGCTATTGATAAAATGAAATGGAACTCTGACAAGTGCGCAAAGGCAATTGTAGAGGGTATCTTAAATAAGAGTGTTAATGAACACGTTGAAACTCCTACACCTAAGCCACAGAGCAATGCATCTAGTGCTTTAGGTACTTATATGATTACTGCTAGTGATTTAAGTGTCAGAACAGGACCGGGCGCAGGATATAGAAGAAAAACATACAATGAATTAACTAAGAACGCTAAGGCTCACGATTACGATAAGGACGGATGTCTTAATTACGGTACTCGTGTTACAGTTTCTAGATTCGATGGTGATTGGGCAAAGATTCCAAGTGGCTGGGTTGCGAGAAAGTATTTGAAAAAAGTCTAATTTAAGTTTTATTATGAGGTTATTCATAAAGATGTTGACTATACTCGACTTAATTTCGACTAAATCTCGACTACACAACAATTTAAAGCATAAGAAAAGACCAGGGCTTAATTGCTCTGGTCCTTTTTTGCTTTCTCAATATCATCTCTTATAAGTTTTTTAATGTAACCCATTTTAGATTCGACATGATCAAGTTTTTCTAGAATGTCTGCATCTGTTTTCTTATTGAATGCAAGATTGACACATTTCGTCATCTTCTTAGCATAGTTTGCGCTAGCTTTCTTCTGCGCTTCAGTTGACACGGTTATACCTCCCTTAGAATAATTTTGAAATCAAGAATACTAATACTGCAATAAGTCCAATCAATTCGATAGCTTTTAAAATTAATTTTTCCATTGTTTTCTTTGAAAAGTGGTTTTATAATAGTGATAGGAAGAGAGGACAAGCCTCTCAACCTAATTACTTAAATTGATTGATTAGAATTAAAATCCAGCCGATTAAGGAAATTACTCTAATCACTAGCGTTTCGATTAAGCCAAGAATTCGAAGCGCTTTTTTTAATTTCTTTTCCACTTTTCTTACCTCCTTTCTTGATTATAGTATATCATAAAATTATATAAATGTCAATGTATATTGATATATTTATGAGAATATTATATAAAAAATATCAGTAAACAATGATAGTTTTTGCATTTTAATTTCGATGTTTCTAATACTAAAAGGAGCGTTATAAATATATGATGCGCCACTATGTAGGTACTAAACTAGTAACGAATCAGTAACAAGGGGCAAAAAGTCTAGGAAACAAGCCAATTTTAACATCATATATAAATGTTTCATAATAAATATAACCCCTTTCATTGGAAGATAAGTTAATTATATCTATTATTTAAGAAAAAATTAAGGTGAAAGTACACAAATAATACACTTTTCTTTGTTAAGATAGTGCAATAGATGAGGAGTGGTGGATATGAATGAATTAAAAGGCCTCTCACAACAAGAGGTACAAGAAAGAATAGAACAAGGACAAGTGAATTATACAGGTCAGTCTATTTCTAAAACTAAAAAGGAAATTGTGAGACAACATACTCTTACGTATTTCAACTTTTTAAATATATTTCTTGCGGTTTTGATTGTGATTTCAGGACAGCTGCAGAACTTAACTTTTATTGGAGTTATGGTAGCTAATACAATATTAGGTATCATTCAGGAATTCAAGGTTAAGAAAACTATTGATAAGCTAAGTGTTGTGACTGTAGAGAAAGTAAAAACATTACGTGATGGGACTTTGATAGATATTCCTGTAGAAGAACTTGTTATGGATGATATTATTTTCTTGACAGCTGGTAATCAGATTGGCACAGACTGCCAGGTTGTAGAAAATCATGCATTAGAAATCAATGAATCTCTTTTGACTGGAGAATCAGTGCCTGTTAAAAAGAAAGAGAACGATGAAATATATGCAGGAACCTTCGTTGTGGCAGGAAGTGGTTATGCAAAAGTAATCCGTGTAGGGAATGCGAACTATTCTACAAAGCTAGTGAACCAAGCTAAACATAAGAATCTTGCATCTAGTGAGATGAGAGATTCTATTGAGAAGATTATCAAGGTTATGAGTATTATTATTGTGCCAGTCGGTCTATTACTCTTTAGAGCACAATATAAGGCCATGCCAAATGACTTTAATACCGCATTAGTTAAAACAGTAGGTGGGGTTATTGGGATGATTCCTGAGGGACTTGTCTTATTAACTTCTTTATCTTTTGTATTAGGTGTTGGTCGTCTTGCAAAAAAGAAAGCACTTGTTCAACAGATGGAATCTATTGAAGCATTAAGCAGAGTAGATGTACTATGTCTTGATAAAACAGGGACTATTACAACAGGTGAACTTAAAGTTAAACATATTGTTCCTATTAGTGATCAATATACGCGTGAGATGATTTGTGATATTATGGGCTCATTTGCTTTCTTAGTAGATGATATCAATCCAACTCAGAAAGCTTTAATGAATTACTTCACTAAAAATGATAAATATCATAAGAAATCAGAAGTACCATTTTCTTCAGAACGTAAATATCGTGCCATTACTTTTGATGATGATCGTTCTTTTGTGTTAGGTGCTCCTGAATTCTTGACTGATAATAAAGAAATCTTAGATCAGGTCAGTGGTTATTCTGAGTTTGGTTTACGTGTATTACTGTTAGGAGAAGCAGATTATTTAGAAGAGGGACATTATCATTCTCTTACTCCAGTTTGTCTTATTGCTATTAGTGATATCATTAAAGAAGATGCACATGATACATTTGATTATTTCAAATCTCAGGGTGTTTCTATTAAAGTCCTTTCAGGAGATAACCCTCTTACAGTTTCTCGTGTATGCACCCTTGCAGGGCTTGATAACGCAAATAATTATATGGATGCTTCGACTCTTCCTGATACTGTAGAAGAAATGAAACAAGTATTAGGAGAAACATGTGTCTTTGGTCGTGTTAAACCAGAACAGAAACAATTGATTATCAAAGCTTTCCAGGAAAATGGTCATGTCGTAGGCATGGTCGGTGATGGTGTCAATGATGTACTTGCGATTAAGGATGCAGATTGTGGTATTGCGATGGCCAATGGAGCTGATGCGGCTAAGCAGGCAGCACATATTGTATTATTAGATTCTAACTTCAGTTCAATGAAGGAAATTGTAAACGAAGGTCGTGTCATCATTGCGAATATTGAAAAGGTCAGCTCACTATATCTAACTAAGACTATTTATTCTACAATTCTTAGTCTAATCTTTGGATTCTTCTGCTTAACTTATCCATTTACGCCTTTCCAGCTCTCTTTGGTAAGTGGTATGGCAATTGGATTACCATCATTCATTATTACTCTTGAACATGATACAACAATGAGTTCTAAGGGCTTTTTAACACATGTGATTCATACAGCACTTCCATGTGCTTTAAGTGTTGTAGTACTTGTACTGTTTAATTTCTTATTAAAATGGATGTTCTTCTTAAATGCGAAATACTTTTCTACATATAGTTTCTTAGTGACTATATTTATTAGCTTTATTGTATTATTTAAGGTTTCTAAACCACTCAATTTTTTAAGAAAGTTTAATATTGGTTTAAACGTCCTGCTTACTATTGGCTGCCTTTATGCAATTCCAACCTATTTTTATATGTATCCTATTACAGACTTACGTGTTATTATAGTAGTGGCTTTTGAATGTGTTGTTGCTTATTATTTAGTTGCACTTATTACAAAAGCATTAGATAATATAACTGAATATAGACGTTGGAAGAGGGAGAAGCATGGATAAAAAATATTTTTTCTTTGATATTGATGGCACTTTGACAGATATACGAACAGGTATTCCGGTACCTAGTGCTTTAGAAACAATTAAAAAATTACAGGATAAAGGACATTTTGTCGCAATTGCGACAGGACGTGCTTATTATAAAACAAAAGATACTGCTAAGATGCTTGGTATTCATAATCTTGTATCTAATGGAGGAGCTGCTTTGATTTATAATGATGAGTTAGTTACAAATAGTCCTTTAGACAGAGAAAAGGCTCTTGCGCTTATTCATGAAGCAGATAAAAAAGGCTTTGGAATATTAATTGCTGTTAATGATAGTATTGATGTAGTGATGAAGGATGAACGCTTTATTGAACAGGTAGGAGAAAGACAGGAACCGACACGTTATATTCTTGATAAGTCATTAAACTATGATGATTTGAAGGATATTTATAAGATTTATATTGCGATTCCAGAAGACAAAGAAGAAGAACTTACTTTAAGAGATACAGTGGGTCATATCCGCTTTGTACCACCTTATCTTACTTATCAACATGATGCAAAAGAAAAAGGTATCATTAAGATGATGGAATACTTAAAGGCTGATATTAAGGATGTTGTAGTCTTTGGTGATGGTGAGAATGATCTTGTTATGTTTAAAAAGGAATGGACATCTATTGCGATGGGCAATGGTGTAGAAGACTTAAAGAAAAAAGCAGATTTTGTCACAAAAGATTCTACAGATGATGGTATAGAATATGCATGTCGTCATTTTGGCTGGATTGATTAAGAAGGAGTAATCCTTCTTTTTTTATATATAACACAAATACATGTACAGATAATTATAAAACAACTAAATAAACTTATGATATTAATAAGAATACTTGTATACAATCTATGAATAATGTGATAGAATAGATTCAACCTTCAAAAAGGAGTTGATGATATGGATCAGAATATAAAGGATTGTTTTAAGAAATCATTGGATGAAACAGCTATTCCTGGTGAACTTTATAAGAAGTATTCTGTAAAGAAAGGCTTACGTAATGAAGATGGTACTGGTGTATTAGTTGGTTTGACAAATATATCAGATGTAGTGGGGTACAAGAAGGTTGATGGTGAAAAAGTTGATGACTATGGTACATTGTATTATCGTGGTATCAATGTAAAAGACATTGTGGAAAATGGAAAAGGACGCCGTTTCCTCTATGAAGAAGTATGCTTCTTGATTCTATTTGGCTATTTGCCAAATAGAGAGGAATTGGAGCACTTTAAGAAGACGATTAGCGATCATTACACCTTGCCTGAAAGATACCTAGAATTAAATATTTTAGGCTATCCAGAGAAGAATCTCATGAACAAGCTACAAAGAGAAGTATTGATGCTTTATAGCTATGATGATGATCCAGATAATGTAGGTGTATTAGAAACATTAGATAAGGGAATTGATTTGATTGCGAAGATTCCTGTTATTGTCAGCTATACATATCAATCAAAAGTACATCATTTTGATAAGGGATCTATGATTATTCATCATCAGAATTATGATTATTCTATTGCTGAACAGATTTTATATTTATTAAGAAGAGATGGTACTTTCTCTAATAAGGAAGCAGAAGTACTTAATACTGCACTTATTCTACATGCAGATCATGGTGGAGGTAACAACTCTACATTCACAAATGTTGTTATATCTTCTACTGGTACAGATATCTATTCAGCTATTTCTGGTGCTATTGGTTCTCTAAAAGGTCCAAAGCATGGTGGGGCAAATTTAGCTGTTAAGAAGCAGATGGAACTTGTTATTAATGAAATTGGTATACATGCATCAGAACTTCGTATTAGACAAATTGTCCAGGATATCTTAGATGGGGACTTTAATGATCATACAGGACTTATTTATGGTATTGGACATGCCGTTTATACACTAAGTGATCCACGTAGTGAAATCTTAGCTAAACAATGTGAAGAATTATCATATGAAAAATTCAGACATGATGAATATGAATTCTATAGAAAATTCTCAGCTATTGCGATTGAGGAAATCTATAAGAGAAAAGGTATTCATGTTTGTACAAATGTCGATTTCTATAGTGGTTTAGTATATGATATGCTTGGTATTCCTGAAGATCTCTATACATTACTCTTTGTAATTGGAAGAACAGTAGGGTGGGTCGCTCATAATATTGAATCTAAGCTTTATAGTGGACGAATTGTTAGACCTGCCACTAAATTTGTGGGAGAACTTAAAGAATATAAAAATATCGAAGATAGATAGGGAAAGTGCGACTAAAATCGCATTTTTTCTTTTGTTTTCAATAAAAACACTACACTTTTGAACCAATAAATGTTACTATCTTTATAAGGATGTTGTCCTCTTAAGGAGAAATATATGGTTGTTTCCTATTTATTGACAATATGTGGTTCTTTAATCATAATTATTGGAGCTGCTGTATTTATTATTGGAAAACACAGCAAATAAACCACTCCGGCTTAATTTTAAAATTAAGTCGGAGTTTTTAGTTACTTAGTATTTCAGTTTTCAACTAATGCGAGTCTACGTTGCCTCTATCGTATTGGACACTTGTAGCCACAACGTTACTTTTTGATAGTATATTTAATGCACCATTTACATTTGCATTCAGCACTTGTCCACGATATATTCTCTTACCATTGAAATGATATTCTTTACTCTTATCCCAGAAGCTGGCCTATGAGGTGTACGATTTTTCCGGCATTACAAGCAGGATGCCATTTGATTTACAGAGATATTCAAGCTTATCTTGAAGAATATCATATGGGATATCAACAAAACTCTGATTCTTGCTTTTACTTATATAGGAATCCTTCTGAAATGTTTCGTTACTGCCCACAACAAGTATTCCTATATCATTATCAAGACAGTAATTAATTACAATGCGTGCTGTAGTCTTTGATTCTATTGTTGCGCTTACGCACTATTTTTTTGGTCATCTTATTGTCATAGTTCTGTTTATCCTTGATGGACTCTAATCGTGCATTCTCCTGTTGATTTAGGAAGAGAGTTTCCTATTATCTTATACTTTCTTTCAATCTAGATTACTCAATTATAAGCACTAAAAAAAGCGCCGAAGCGCTTTTTTGATTATTTTACTTTATGAATCCAGTTGAACTTATCTGGAAGTTTACCCCATTGGATACCTGTTAAAGTATCATATAATTTCTGAGTTAATTCACCAGTCTTGAAGTCATTGATAAGAACTTCTTCACCCTTATAACATAATTCACCAACTGGAGAAATAACTGCTGCAGTACCTGTACCCCAAGCTTCTTTTAAAGCACCAGTACGTCCTGCTTCCATTAATTCATCAACACTTAGATGACGTTCTTCTACTTTATAGCCCCAGTCACGAAGAATTGTAAGCATAGAATCTCTTGTAACACCTGGAAGTACTGAACCTTCAAGAGGTGCAGTCACTACTGTATCGTTGATTAAGAACATGATGTTCATAGAACCAACTTCTTCAACATACTTTCTTTCCTGACCATCTAGCCATAATACCTGAGTATAACCATGTTCTTCAGCTTTTACCTGAGCAGCAAGTGAACCAGCATAGTTACCACCACATTTAGTGAAACCAGTACCACCCTTTACAGCTCTTACAAATTCATCTTCAATCCAGATCTTAACTGGTGCAACACCTTCAGGATAATAGTTTCCAACTGGTGTTAAGATAATAACGAATTTATATTTATTTGCTGGATGAACACCAACACCTGGTTCAGTCGCAAACATGAATGGACGAATATATAGAGAAGTTTCAGGTGCAGTAGGAATCCAATCCTGTTCATACTTAACAAGAGTTTCTACAGCTTCTACGAAGTCTTCTTCTGGTAATTCAGCCATACATAAACGTTTATTTGAGTTTCTCATACGTTTTGCATTCATTTCTGGACGGAATAACTGAACATTTCCTTCAGGATCACGATAAGCCTTTAATCCTTCAAAAGTTTCCTGTGCATAGTGAAGGACCATTGTAGCTGGATCCATCTGAATTGGAGCATATGGTACAATACGTGCATCATGCCATCCTTTTTCAGAATCCCAATCATATACAAACATATGATCTGTAAAATATTTACCGAAGCCAAGATTTGACTGATCTGGCTTTTCTTTAAGAGTCTTTGCTCTTTCTACTTTGATTTCCATTATTAAAATCCCCCTTTAGAATTGTTCTCATTATAGTACTATCATTTACTAGATGCAATACAAAATGAGGAAATAATACAAAACAATTTATATAATTTATGGTAAACAGAAAAATAGCGCTAAATCACTTTGATCTGCAAACTCTTTTCTAATACTGTAAGAGCAGCTTTTTCTAGGTTTTCATCAAAAGAAGCACATCCTTTTGTATCTACTTCAATTAAAGCTTCAGGAAGCGCACTCTTAATCATAATACAATTAGAAATCACACAAATATCAGTCACTACTCCTACTACTCTTACTTCTTCATAAGCTGTATCCTTTAATAAGTTCGCAAGCATTAAAGATGGGAAAGTATTTTTTTCAATCACTGTATGATTTCTACTTAAAGACTGCAATTCTCCATAAAGTTCATGTCCTTTTGTCTGTGAGATACAGTGAGGAACAGGTAAATTCTTACCTTCCTGTGACTCTAGATAGTTATTAAAGTGTGTATCTTTAGTAAACCAGACATCTTCACCTTCTTCTTCATATTTCTTTACTAATGAAATGATATAAGGGGCAATCTTGGTTGCTTTTTCAAATCCAAGTGCACCATCCACAAAATCATTCTGATAATCTACAACAACTAGTAGTTTCTTACTCATAATGAAACCTCCTTTTTTATTTATTATAAACCACTTTCATATGTTATAATAGAGCACAGAGAGGTGTTTTTATGGATAAGAATTTATTGGGTATGTATGATTTAAAAATTGAAAGATTAAAGAAAGCATTAGAAAGAAATAACATGACCTGTAATGTATTTAATACAGAAGAAGAACTTCATGATTATTTTAAAACAATTTTCAAGGACCAAAAGGTAGTGGCAGTAGGTGGTTCTATGTCACTTGATGAAATGCATGTATTAGATTTAGTACGTGCAAGTGATGTGAAGTTTCTTGATCGTTATGCTAAAGGATTAACTAAAGAAGAAATCAACGCAATACATCATGAAGCATTTAATGCGGATATTTATTTAACGAGTACCAATGCAATGACAACAGATGGCTGTTTATATAATATTGATGGCAATGGTAATAGAGTGGCTGCAATGATTTATGGACCTAAGGATGTTTATGTCGTTGCTGGTGTCAATAAGATTTTTGAATCAGAGGAAGAAGCCATTGATCATATAAAGAACGTGTCAGCACCAGCAAATGCGATTAGATTAAACCGTCAAACAGGCTGTGCTGTTACTGGTAAGTGTGTGAACTGTATGGCAGATCAAAGAATCTGTGCATCTTATGTCAAACTTGCACGTCAAGGAAACAAGGATAGAATTCATGTAATTATTATGAGACAGGAGTTAGGTTATTAATATGAAAGCAGGAATACTATGTCCTATCTCTGCACTACCATCATCTTATGGTGTAGGAGATTTTGGAAAGAACGCATATACATTTGTGAATCAACTAAAGAAATCAGATATAAAGATCTGGCAGATCTTACCACTTAATCCTTTAGCATATGGTAATTCGCCTTATCAGCCTTATTCATCTTATGCGGGTGATGAACTTTATATTGATTTAGAAGACTTAGTTAAAGATGGATTACTTGAAAAAGGAGAACTAAAAACATTTAATAAACAGGCTGAAACAGTGGAATATGAAGCTGTACGTGCATATAAAGAAGACTTATTAAGACTCGCTTATAAAAGATTTGAATTTAATGATGATTTTAAGCAGTTTGTGGAAAACAATAAATGGGTTGAGGGTTATGCATTATTTCGTACCTTTAAATTAACAAATGAGGGAAAGCCATGGACAGAGTGGCATGAGGAATATAAGGAGTTCCCTAAACATCAATCTTTTGAACTGTTACCTTTTGAGAAAGAAATCAATTATCAGGAATTCTTACAGTATTATTTCTTCAAACAATGGTATGCATTAAAGAAATATGCGAATGATCAAGGTATTATGATTATAGGGGATATGCCTATCTATGTAGGATTAGATAGTGCTGATTGCTGGTTAGATCAGGAAGACTTCTTATTAGAGGAAGATGGCACACCTTCATTTGTAGCAGGTGTACCACCTGATTATTTTAGTGAATTTGGACAGAGATGGGGTAACCCTATCTATGACTGGGATCACCTAGAAAAGACAAATTTCAAGTTCTGGATTGATAGAATTCATAGTGCGAATAAGCTTTATGATGAAGTACGTATTGATCATTTCCGTGGATTTGACACTTATTGGAAGATTCCAGCATCAGAACCTACTGCAGTAGTAGGGGAATGGGTAGAAGCACCAGGTTATGCACTATTTGACAAATTATTTGAAGAATATCCAGATACACATATTCTTGCTGAAGATTTAGGCTTATTAAGAGACGAAGTATATGAATTAAGAGATCATTATAATTTCAAGGGTATGTATATTTTCCAGTTCCATTACAAGGATGAATTTGATTTTGATAAGGTTGTTGTATATAGCGGTACACATGATAATGATACATTAATGGGATGGTATAGTAATCTTGATGAAGATACAGCAAAGGAAGTAGATTTACTTCTTGAAGGTTATAAAGAACGTAAGAAACATCGTCAGATGATTCATTATTGTATGGATTTACCTGCTGAATCTGTCATTATTCCAGTATGGGATCTTTTAGGAGAACCAGAAACATCACGCTTTAATACTCCAGGTACTATTGGATCTCCTAACTGGGAATGGAAGATGTCACGTTTTACAGAATTCAACAAAGAAATGAAATTCATGAAGAAAATCATTCATGATACGAATCGAGATGAAACTCTATGAAAAGAGCCATTGTATTAAGTGGTGGAGGATCTAAAGGAGCCTATGAAGCAGGTTTCTTACTTGCTGCAAAAGAATTAAACCAACATTTTGATATTGTGACAGGAACTTCTATTGGTGCGCTCAATGGTGCATTAGTCGCTATGGGAGACTATGAAGGATTAGAGTATACATGGAATATATTAGATATGGATCATGTCTTTAATAATGCACCTGATTTGACTGATTTAAAAGATGACTTTATGACAACTTCTTTATTTAATAAGGAAGAGGGAAGTAACTTGTCTGAACTTAAAGAATCTATTGCCCAGCAGACATCACTGGCACAATCTTTTTTAAGATACTATTTCAAAAACAAAGGCGCTGATAATACTCCTTTTGTCGAACATTGTCGTAGATTAATGGATGAAGAACGTTTATTGTCTTCACCTATTGATTTTGGTATATGTACAGTGCAGTTTCCAAGCATGAAAGCATGTTATAAGACAAAATCTGAAATGGAAAGAGGACATATGCTTGATTATTTACTTGCAAGTAGTGCCTGCTTTCCTGTCTTTCCAATGACAGAAATAAATGGTAATAAATATATTGATGGGGGATTTAGCGATAACCTGCCTATTGATCTTGCCTTAGATATGGGTGCAGATGAAATAGTCGTAGTGGATATGCATCTTATTCCAGTTCATCCACAATATATCAATCGTCCTTCTATTCTTTATTCATGTCCACCAGTTGATTTGGGTGGTTTTATGGACTTTAATAAGGATGCACTAGAAAGAAATAAGCGTTTGGGCTACTTAATGGCTTATAAGCTATTTGGAAATTATGAAGGTAATCAGTATACTTTTCTTCCTTCAAATCAGACAGTATTTCATGATTACTATAAACAATTATTGATGATGGAAAAAGAAATGAGAGGATTCTTTAATAGTAATTCTTCAGAACTGACATCTTTATTATTAGAAGCCAATCATCAAATAATCTTAAATCTCAAAGATTATACATATATTACTTTAGATTTTATTGGAGAATTAATGGGCTTTGATGATTTAAAGGTTTATGCGTTTGAAGAATACAAAAATATGATTCGTAATGCATTTGAGAAATATATGGAGAAGGATTATTTCCCTCAGGAATTAAGTCTGACAAAGGTGAATCTGTCTTTCTTACAAAATCATCTCAACAGAGAATCAATTGTAGGATTCTTTCTACATCAAATGAAATACAAGGAAGCAATGGATATGAAGTCGTATTATACGTTTTGTAAAAAGGAATTAATGATGGCTTCACTCATTTATTTATTAATAGGAGGTGAATCAAATGAACATCATTAAAAGGAAATGCCAGAAAGAAGATATAAAAGAAGTTGTTTCTCTTTTTAATGAAGTGATTGAAACAGGACTTTATCTTGAAGAAGACACACCTGTTCTTGATGATTTTATTGAATCAGCATCATATTGTGGTGTAATGCTTGATGATCATCTATTAGTAGGTGCTTATTTGATTAGATCTTTAGGAACTGGACATTGCAAGCATATTGCAACTTGTTCTTATGCAATTAAAGCTGACTATAAGAAAGAACTAGATAGTCTGATTAAGGACTCTTTAGAACAGGCATTTAAAGCTGGATATGCAATTATGCAATTAAATACAGTCACTAAAACATTAAAGACAGTTTTAGATACAGTAGGCTTTAAGAGTTTAGGAATGATTCGTGATGGCTTTAAAACGTCTAAAGGTGATTATGAGAATACTTATGTTTTATATCGTACTCTAGATGAATCTATTTTAGAATGTAAGGAAAAACAGGATCCTATGTCTATCGAAATCAGTCATATCTCAAAGAAGATTCAAAATAGAGGAATTTACTGGATTGTATCAGAAGTCAAACATTATCGTATACAAACAAAAAGAGAATACTCTACCTTTGATTATCGTGATCTTCATTATCAATCAGAAGAAGATATTAAAAAATTTGTAGAAAATATTTTCCATAAGTATCATGTTGAAAATGAAAAAAATCATGATACTGTGCATGTTTTATCCGTTCATACATCTAAGGATGATGCAGTAGCTGAATGGATCAAGAGAGATGATCTAGAATTACAGAAGCAGATGACAAGCATGCATAGTTTTTCAAAGGGAGTTAAAGTGTGAAGGAACTGAATTATAAAAGAATTGGAATTTATCTTCTTGGATTATTGATTTTAGGCTGTGGTATTGATCTCAATACAAAGACACAATTAGGTGTGTCACCCATCATCTCTGTAGCCTATAATATCGCCTATCTCACCCATATTCCTATTGGTGTAATGACTTTTATATATTATGTTTTACTTGTCATTATTCAATGGATTTTACTAGGTAAAAAGTTTGATTATTTTCGCTAAGTTTATGAAAAATGTTGCTACTAGATCATTAAATTTAACTTAACGCCTATTTTTCTACTTTATAGCCACCTAACTCAAATCATCATTTCTCGAATAGTTGTAAA